>JAABUP010001995.1_pt1 | contig 41262 bp, 42 predicted proteins | sample 5559201 | NCBI WGS metagenome assembly JAABUP01 (sample SAMN10711887, study PRJNA513373) | rock metagenome | isolation source: Antarctica rocks | place: Antarctica
TGGAGCGTGCGGTGCTCAACGTCCTGGACAACGCCGCCAAATGGAGCCCCGCCGGGGAGCAGGTGCAGGTGCAGCTGGCCCAGGTGGACGGGGCGAACGCCGAGCTGACCGTGGCCGACGCGGGGGTCGGCATCGCCGAGGCGGACCGGGCGCTGGTGTTCGAACGTTTCTACCGATCGACCTCGTCGCGTTCGATGCCCGGATCGGGCCTCGGGCTGGCCATCGTCAAACAGGTGGTGGCCAAGCACGGTGGGGCGGTGCGGGCCGAGGCATCCGAGCGCGGTGGGGCGTTGATCCGGGTCCGGCTGCCGGGCGCACCCGCCTGAGCGGGTGCCCGCCGAAGGATCCATGGCGGACGTACAGGGTCATCTCAGGCGAATCTCAGACCAGCCCGGCACAGTGATCCCCATGAGCGATGGCAACGAGCGGTTCGACGGATCAGACGCAGCACGCAGCGGCGGTGCTGGGCAAACGCAGGGCCACGAGGCGGACCCGGCCACCGGGCCGATCCCCGCGCAGTCCGGCCAACCCCACACCAGTAGCCAGTCACCCTGGTGGAGCCAGCAGGCCCCGCACGATCAGGGCGCGCAGCAGCAGGGTTCCCCCCAGCAGGGTTCCCCCCAGCAGGGGCCGCCGATGGGCGGTTGGCACACCACCCCCTACGCGCCGTACTCCTCCTACGGGCCCCCTGCGGTCGCGTCGACGGGTACCGACCGCCGCCGTACGGGTGGCCGCGGACGGATCGCGGCGGGTGCCCTCGTGCTGGCGCTGGCCGCCGGCGGCGTGGGCGGGGGTGCGGTGGCGCTGCTGGACAACCGTGCCGCCACCGGCACCACGGTGGGTGCGTTGTCGCAGACCGCAACCGGGCAGCCGGTGGCGAAGGCACCCGACGGCACCGTCCAGCAGGTCGCGGCGAAGGTGCTGCCCAGCGTGGTGCAGATCCAGGTGGCAGCGGGCGGTTCAGGGGGTGAGGGTTCGGGCATCATCTTGTCCGCCGACGGGATGATCCTGACCAACAACCACGTAGTCGCCGCCGCCGCCAGCGGATCCGGTTCGATCACCGTGTCGTTTAACGACGGCAGCACCGCCCCGGCCACCATCGTCGGGCGCGACCCCTCCTCGGACATCGCGGTGATCAAGGTCGACGGTCAGAGCAACCTCGCCCCGATCGCGCTGGGCAGCTCCAGCTCGCTCGCCGTCGGGCAGAACGTGGTGGCGATCGGGTCGCCGCTCGGCCTGGCCGGGACGGTCACCTCCGGAATCGTCAGCTCGCTGAACCGCCCGGTGCGGGCCAGCGGCGACACCAGTTCCGCTGGACAGTCCTCGGTGCTCGACGCCATCCAAACCGACGCGGCGATCAACCCCGGCAACTCCGGTGGCGCGCTGGTGAACATGAACGGCGAGCTGATCGGCATCAACTCCGCGATCGCCTCGCTGGGCGCCAGCTCACCCGGCGCGCAGTCCGGCTCCATCGGACTCGGCTTCGCCATCCCGATCGACCAGGCTCGCCGGGTAGCGACCGAGCTGATGAAGAACGGCGTCGCCACCCAGGCGGTGCTCGGCGTCAGCGTCGCCGGCTCCGGGTCCCCCTCCGGCAGTGCCCCCACCAGCAAGGGCGCAACCATCGGTGCGGTGACCCCGAACGGGGCAGCGGCCAAAGCTGGTATCGCGGCTGGTTCGGTCATCACCAAGATGGACAACCGGATCATCCCGGACGGCGACACCCTGGTGGCCGCGGTGCGCTCGCATGCACCGGGAGACACCGTGACCCTCACCGTCGCCGACTCCGGTGGCGCAACCCGCACCGTGCAGGTCACCCTGGGCAGCCAGACGGTGGCCGTCAAATGAGGACCGGGGGTTCCTGGAACGGCCCGGTGACCCTCAGCGTGGTCGGCAACTCGGCGCTGCCCGGCATCGACGATCCGGACACTGCTGCCCTTAGGGTGGCGGTCATGGACCTGACGCCCCCGCAGCTCGGCCGTGCGCTCGTCGTGATCGTCGACGACCGCAGTGCGCAGCAGACCCAGCGGGACTCCATCGGTCCCTTGGTTGCCGAGCTGCTGGCCGAGGCCGGGTTCCACGTGGACGCCACGGTGGCGGTGGCCGCGGACCCGGTGGAGATCCGCAACGCCCTGAACACGGCGGTGATCGGGGGGGTGGACCTGGTGATCACCGTGGGGGGCACCGGTGTCTCCCCGCGCGACGTCACCCCCGACGCGACATCCGGGGTGCTCGATCGCCATGTGCCGGGCATCGCCGAGGCGTTGCGCTCATCTGGTCTGGCGGCCGGTGCGGTCGACGCCGGGCTGTCCCGCGGGATGGTGGGGGTGTCGGGCAGCACCCTGGTGGTGAACCTGGCGTCCTCCCGCGCGGCGGTACGCGACGGGATGGCCACCCTGACCCCGCTGGTCGCGCACGTGATCGCGGAACTGTCCGGCCTCGACCAGTCATGACCGACCCCGGCGCCCAAGCGAATCCGCGCCAGCAGCGGGCTCGCTTGGCCGAGGTGTTCGGTGAGGTACTGCCGGAGCTGGGTCCACAGGAGCGCACCGATCCGGAGGTCCGCGACGAGCAGCTGCGCCGCGACGTGCCGCCGCACCACGGCTGATCGAGACGGCGGGCACCGGCTCAGCTGCTGCGCTGGGCGCGGAGCAGATCACGGATTTCGATGAGCAGCTCGACGTCGGTGGGCTCGGCCGGGCCGGCCTCGACGCCGGACTTGCGCCGCTCCTTGACGGCGTTCATCGGGACGACGATGAGGAAGTACACCACCGCGGCGATGATCGCGAAGTTGACGGCGGCACCAAGCAGCGCACCCAGGTTGACCCGGGTTGCCTCGTTGCCTCCGACGATGAGAAACGACAGTCCCGCCGGATTCGTGCCGCCCACCACCGAGATCAGCGGGGTGATGACGAAGTCGGCGAACGCTTTGACGATGGCGGTGAACGCGGTACCGATGACCACCGCGACCGCCAGGTCGATGACGTTGCCGCGCAGCAGGAAGTCCTTGAATCCCTTGATCACAGTCATGCCCTTCGCTGCGGGTACCGGTGCTAGCGGAATGTAACGGTGAGCGTCGACTCCAGGGAAGCCGCGGCCACCGAGGCAGCCTCGGCGGCAGGAAGACCCAACACCACCAACCTGCCATCGGCGCCACGGCGCTGGCTCGCCGGTTGCACGACGAGCACCACCGCGTCCCGCGCCAGCACCCGAACGTCACCGGCCCGCTCCCCGAGCACCAACACCGTCACCGCATCACCTGGCCGCAGCAGGTCGGCGACGTCCGGGTCGGTCAAACGCAGCGGAACTGAGGTGGCGTCGGTGGACCCGGTAGCCAGCGCGGCCAACGACGGGCCAAGGACCCGCACGTCGGTGATGGGCTCACCGGCGCGGACCGCACCTGCCACGGTGCGCCCACTGACCTCGGCGGGGGCACTGATCGCCCCGGCCGGCACCGACCCGGATGCGAGCGCCACCCTGCGCACATCGGAGTCACCCACCACCTGACCGGGCCGCAGGTCGTGGACGGCGACCACCACGTCGGTGCTGGCCGTGGACGGATCACCCCGCACGGCGAGGACCGCAGCCAGTATCACCAGCCCGGCGGCCACCGCCCGCCGGGCATGCACCGTCCGCGACCACCCGGGCCTGGTCGCCGCGCTCCACCGCTCCCGCCACAACGGTGCCAGGCTGCGAGCGCGCCCGGTCCGTAGGGTGCCCGCGGCGGTGCGGTGCCGGCGCGCGGGGGTGTCACGGCGGTAGGTGTCACGGTGATTTCGCATCGGCTCTCGTCCCCTTCGCCCCGGGGGTCGGAGCTGTGAACGATCACGCTAGAGCTGGGAACCACGCTGCTGAGCTGTGCGGGCGGCGGCTGTGGATAACGTCCCCGATGTGGACAACCGGCCGCTCGGGGCAACGGCCCGGCTTGTTCAGGATCGCCCGGCAGCCGATGTCGCCGCCGGCTTTGCCGGGCCGGAGGACGGGTTGGCGGTCGGCTTCGTGCCGGTGGTCGAGCGCTTAGCGGCAGCGTCGCCCTTCGCCGCGTCGACCGTGCCCTTCTTGTTGCCGGCGCCGTTGCTGGTGTCGCCGTTGCTGGTGTCACCCTTGCTGGAGTCACCCTTGGTGGCGTCGCTCTTGCTGATATCGGCTTTGGCGGCCGCGTCGGATTTGGTCGCGTCGCCCTTGTCGCCATTCTCGGTCTTCTCTGAGGCGCCGGATTCGGCAGCGGCGCGACTGTCGTTGCGGTAGAAGCCACTGCCCTTGAACACGATGCCCACCGAGCTGAACACCTTCCGCAGCCGACCCGAGCACACCGGACAGGCAGTCAGGGAACTGTCGGTGAACGCCTGCACGATGTCGAAGTGGTGGTCGCACTCGGTGCAGGCGTAGGAGTAGGTGGGCACGGTGGTTCTCCCGGGGGTCCTCGAAGGATGGCCCTGCAGCGGTCAACGGCAGGAGGTCAACGGCAATAAGGGGCACGACGGTTGGCACTCGTCGAGTGAGAGTGCCAACCTCGATGATGCGCCAGGGCGCAGCCGCGCGCAAACGGCGCTCGATCACACCTGGGCTGGGCACTGACCCCCTAGGGCCACCAGCCCGCCCTGCGGGGTCAGTGCCCAGCCCACCGGCACGTCGTGGGGTTCAGCTGGCAGGGCATCGACCAGTTCGTCGTCGCGGACCACCGCCACCACCGGTGTCCCCGAGCCGAGCAGGCCCAGGGTCCGGTCGTAGAAGCCGCCGCCGCGGCCCAGCCGCCGACCGTCGCGGTCCACCGCCAGGGCGGGCACCAGCACGACGTCGGCCAGCGTGACCGTCGCCGGCTCCAGCACCGGCCCGGTGGGTTCCCGTAGCCCAAACGGGGCGGAGCGCAACTCCGACTCGCCCCGGTAGTCGGCCCAGCTCAGCGCCGCACCCTCGCGCGCCACCGGTAGTAGCACCCGCACACCCCGCCGCAGCAGCTGATCGAGCAGCGCGGCCGATCCTGGCTCGGTACCCACCGGCAGGTACCCACACAGCACCGCGCCGGGTTCGACCAGCTGCCCGGCGCCAGCAGCCAGCGCGACGGCCTCCACGGCCCGCAGCGCCGCGGGAACCCGCCGGCGCGCGGCGAGCAGCTGGGTCCGCCACTGCCGTTTGGAGGGTCCTGCCGTAACGGGGTGCACCGGATCATCCTCACCCCCCGCTCCGTCACCGTGCCCGGTCCCTCGCCTGGATAGTGTGGCGCTATGACCTCCTCGTCCAGCCCAGCGTTTCGTACCGCGATCGTGCCGGCCGCTGGTCTGGGCACCCGCTTCCTGCCGGCCACCCGCTCGGTGGCCAAGGAACTGCTGCCCGTGGTGGACACCCCGGGCATCGAACTGGTGGCAGCGGAGGCGGCGGCGGCGGGAGCGAGGCGAATGCTCATCATCGTCTCGGCGGGCAAAGAGGCGGTGGCGGAGCACTTCGTGGCCGATGCCGCGTTGGAGGCCACCCTGACCGGCCGGGGCAATGACGACCTGTTGGCGAAGGTCCGCCGGGCTCCTGCCTTGCTGGAGGAGGTGCGCGCCGTGCTGCAGCACAAGCCGCTGGGTTTGGGGCACGCGGTGGGGTGCGCGGAGAGTGAATTGGGTGACGACGAGCAGGCCGTCGCGGTGTTGCTGCCCGACGACTTGGTGATCACCACCGACGACGAGCCCGGTGTATTGCAACTGATGGCGGCCGTACGTGCCCGGCACGGCGGAACGGTGCTCTGCGCCGTCGACGTACCGCGGGAGGAACTGTCCTCCTACGGGGTGTTCTCCGTGGTGGACACCGGCGACCCCGATGACGGTCCCGACGTGGTGCGGGTGACGGGCATGGTGGAGAAGCCCTCGGTGCAGGACGCTCCGTCGACGTTCGCCGCGGCCGGGCGCTACCTGCTGGACCGGGCGGTGTTCGACGCGTTGCGCCGGATCGAACCGGGCGCCGGTGGCGAGCTGCAGCTGACCGACGCCATAGCGTTGCTCATCGACGAGGGTCATCCGGTGCACGTGGTGGTGCACCGCGGTGCCCGCCACGACCTGGGCAACCCCGGTGGTTACCTGCGGGCTTCGGTGGACTTCGCGCTGGCCGACCCGACGTACGGTCCGTCCCTGCGCTCCTGGCTCGCCGAGCGGGTGCACGCCGGCGTCCCGGCATGAGGTCGGTCGACGAGCAGCTCGACAGGGTGCTCGAGGCGGCGGTGGTGCCTGCGCCGGTGCGGGTAGCGATCTCCGAGGCGCAGGGCCTGTTGTGCGCGGAGGAGGTGGTGACAGAGCGGCCACTACCCAGCTTCGACCAGGCCGCGATCGACGGGTACGCGGTGCGCGCGGTGGACGTCCAGCAGCTGCGGGCTCGACCGGCCGATGACGGCGCCGACGAGGTTGCCGGCCCGGTGGTGTTGCCGGTGGTGGGTGAGGTGTCGGCGGGTTCGCGTCAGCCGGTCCGGTTGCAACCACGCCAAGCCGTGCGGGTGGACACCGGGGCGCCGCTACCCACCCTGGCCGACGCGGTGCTGCCGCTGGACTGGACCGACGGGCACGCTGCCCGGGTCACGGTGACCCGTTCGGTGCGCTCGGGGGAGTTCGTCCGCCACACCGGCGACGACGTGCAACCCGGTGACGTCGCGGTGCGGTCGGGAACGGTGATCGGGGCTGCGCAGGTGGGGCTGTTGGCGGCGGTGGGTCGCGACAAGGTGCTGGTGCACCCGCGGCCGCGCATGTCGGTGATCTCGGTGGGCGGTGAGCTGGTGGACATCGACCGCACTCCGGGATCGGGCCAGGTCTATGACGTGAACTCCTACGCGCTGGCCGCCGCAGCGCGCGACGCCGGTGCCACCGTGAACCGGGTGGGGATTGCCGCCGGCGACCCGCGGCGGTTGCGCGAGGTGGTGGAGGGTCAGCTGCTGCGCAGCGAGATCGTGGTGATCGCCGGAGCGGTGGGCGGCGGGGCGTCGGAGCAGGTCCGGGAGGTGCTGGCAGACCTGGGCGAGGTGGCGGTGGACCGGGTCGCAATGCACCCCGGATCGGTGCAGGGCTTCGGGCGCCTGGGCGCGGACCTGGTGCCCACGTTCCTGCTGCCGGCGAACCCGGTGTCGGCGCTGGTGGTGTTCGAGGTGATGGTGCGCCCGCTGGTACGGGTCGCGTTGGGCAAGCGCAACCCGCGGCGGCGGGTGGTGACCGCCCGCACCGTGGGGCCGGTGACCTCCATCGACGGGCGACGCGGGTACCTGCGCGGGCAGCTGATGCGCGATGAGAAGACCAACGAGTACCTGGTGCAGGCCCTGGGTGGCGCGCCCGGTGCGTCCTCGCACCTGCTCGCCACCCTGGCCGACGCGAACTGCCTGGTGCTGGTGGCGGAGGACGTGACCGGGGTGCGCACCGGCGACGAGGTGCAGGTCGTGTTCCTCGCGCAGCGCGGCTAGCCCGGTGGGGCAGTGGGGTGAGCGCCCGGCATCGCGGCACCCGGGGTGGCCGGCACGACCGGGTCCGTTGCGGGTGGCCGCCGGGGTGGTGCAACTGCGGCCGGTGCGGTTGCGCGACGGTCGGGCGTGGAGCGAGGTGCGGACCCGCGACGAGAACCAGTTGCGCCCGTGGGAGCCCACCGGAACCGGTGCCTGGCACTCGCGGCACCACCCGACGGCGTGGCCCGGCGTGTGCAGCGCGCTGCGTTCGGCGGCGCGCCGCGGCGGGGCATTACCGTTCGTCATCGAGGTGGACGGGCGGTTTGTCGGGCAGCTCACCATCGGCAACGTGGTGCGGGGGGCGTTGCGCTCGGCGTGGGTGGGGTACTGGGTGGCCAGCCCGTTCACCGGGCAAGGGGTGGCCACGGCGGCGGTGGCCCTGGGGGTCGACCACTGTTTCGGCCCGGTGGGCCTGCACCGGGTGGAGGCCACGGTGCGCCCGGAGAACACCGCGAGCCGGGCGGTGCTGGCCCGGTCCGGGTTCCGCGAGGAGGGGCTGCTGCGGCGTTACCTGGATGTGGACGGGCAATGGCACGATCACCTGCTGGTGGCGCTGACCGCGGAGGAACGTCTAGGGGGTTGTGCGGCGGCGCTGGTGGCCGGGGCCCGGGCCAGCTGGGTCTGAGCGGGGTGCTCTGCCCGTCTGCCGCTTGCCGTCTGCCCCGCTGCCGCCCCGCCGCTGCCCGCCTACCTCCGCCCCCGACGCTGCACCCCGCCCCCCGATTGGGAAGCGTCTGTAGTCGTGGTGACGAGAGATGCTTCCCGATCGTCGCTGGCGCGGCGCGCCTGCCCGGGTGTCGGAGTCCTGGTGGTTAGCGTGGCGCGGTGGTGATCAGGCTGGTGGCTGCCGCGCCAGGGGAGGAGCTAGCGCCGTGTACGACTCGGTGATCTTCGTGGTGCTGGTGGGTGCCTGGCTGGTGGTCCTGGTGCCGATCATGGCCAAACATCGCCAGGAGGTCCGGCGGACAGCCGATGCGGCCCTGGCCACCCGAGTGCTGTACCGCGGTGACAGCGGCATCCGCCTGGCGATGCGCAGCGGACCGGCCGCCGGGCACCCCAGCGACCCGTATTGGACGCCCGAGCACCACGCCGAGTTCGAGGAGGACCCCGTGGACGACGAGACCCTGCACACCGAGACTGACCTGGCCGAGGACGACCATCCCGCACCGCAGCGCAGCGGCCGGGGGGGATTCGACCCCCACGCCGACGCGATGGCTCGGCGAGCGCGCGCAGCCTTCCGGCAGCGGGTGACCGTGATCCTGCTGGTCGTGGCCGGGGTGACGCTGGTCGCTGCGCTGGTGGGCTTCAGCGCGTTGTGGTGGCCGCAGCTGCTGGTGGACCTCGCGCTGGTCGGCTACCTCGCGTACCTGCGCCGGCAGACTCGCATCGAGCAGGACGTCCGCGAGCGGCGGTTGGCCCGGATGGGGCGTGCCCGGCTCGGGGTGGACTCGGTCGACGATGGGCACGACGAGCATCACGGGGCCGTGCCGAAGCGTCTGCGCCGCCCCGGTGCGGTGGTGCTGGAGATCGACGACGAGGACCCAGCCTTCGACGAGTTGGACACTCCAACCGCACCCGTGGAGATGGAGCTGCCCCGCGCATCCGGACAGTAGCTGGGCGTTAGCCGGACACGGGCGGGGCCTGTCGGGCTGCTAGGGTTTCACACGGTTACCAGGGGCTGTGGCGCAGTTGGTAGCGCGCCTCGTTCGCATCGAGGAGGCCAGGGGTTCGAATCCCCTCAGCTCCACTCGAAGTACGTAGTTCGAATGTCGCCTGCCACAGGCATGGGACCACCTGGATTGCCAGTCGTGGGACCATCTGGCATCCGCAACAGCGCGTGAAGCGCGCCTCCACTGGCCGGCTCGCGTCGCGCCAGCCGTTTCGATCAGCGCTAGCAGCGCAGGGCGAAGGCGACGTGCGAGCCCAACCTCGGCAGGACGTCCTCGACGACAAGAACCTCGGCGGACCGAAGGTAGTGCACGGCCTGCTGGCCGGCGACGCCGAACTCGTCGATGAGGTGCGTCAGCAGCTCGGGTTGCAGCTTCCGCTGGGGCATATCTCTGGATAGCATGCCCACGCGAGGAAAGCAGGAGCAACTCCGGGTGGGCCGGGGCGCGAGCAACGCGTCGCCGACGGTCGGTGTCCGGGTCATAGCCCAGAAACGGGAACCAGAGCGCCCGTCGACGTCGGCACGGGTATCGGCCGGCTTGGTCGCCAACGTCGGGCGGCGGGGCCGTGTCTGAGTGGCTGGTCGCCGCATCCGAGGCGGTGAAGGCTGTCCGCGCACGGGCGTCAGCGTGGCTGCGTCGAGCTTGCCTGTGTCCTTAATGGCCACGCTGCGTCGGGGCTCACCCGCAGCCGCCCCAAACCCGCGCGGCCACCTCCGCCAAAGGAACGTCCTGTGCTGCGCAGCCAGGCTGGTGACCTTCTCCTGCGTCGCATGGCGTGGCGGACGTCGGCGCCGATATCCGCTCATCAACCAGATCCGGACACCGATGCGCCGCCTGGCGGCGATAAGACGCGCCTTGCCGACCACGCGGATCGCGATCTGTGCGTGTGCTCCGTCAGGGGCCAAGGAGGCCGAGGGGGACGACGGCTATGCCGTCGGCGCGGCGGTAGGCGTGGGGTCCGGTGTTGATGATGACGGCGTCGAGCAGGGCGTCGCCGAGCTGGTTGGCCAGCCAGTGCAGGTGCGTGGTGTCGCGGTCTTCGACGGTCGTGTTGAGCTTGACCTCGATGGCTAGGGCCTTTCCGTCATCCCGGGCGATGACGAAATCGATTTCGTGGTCGCCGTTGCGGGTTCGTAGGTATCCAAGGGTGGCGTCGGCCGCTTGGGCGGGGACGCGTACGCACAGCGTCACAAGGGACTCGAAAAGGTGGCCGAGCATGGTGCCGGCCTGTGGCCCGAGGGGTTGTCCCTCGCCGTCAAGGAGGGCGCTGACACTCATTCCAAGAAGCCGAGCGGCCAGGGCGGGGTCGGTCAGATGGTGTTTAGGGGCTTGCCCGAGCCGGGTCAGGGGGTGCCCGGTCGGCGCCCAGGCGGGTACGGGGTCGAGCAGCCACAGCTGGGTGAGCACGTCGCGGTAGGCGATGCTGGTGCTGCGGGCCGGCTTGTCGGCCTGGCCCGGGGTGGCCGCGTCGAGCAGGCGTGAGTAACTGGCGGTCGAGGCGGTGGCCGCGGCGTAGGCGCGCAGCCAGGCGAGCATGGCCTCGGGCTTGCGTAGGGCCAGTCCCTGCTCGGGCACGTCACGGTCGACGGCGTTGCGCAGGTAAGAGTCGAGCTGGAACCTCAACGCCCGCGGGGCCAGGCCGCGCAGCCCGGGGAACCCGGAGGTGATGATCTCCTCGGTATAGTCGGCCAGCCGAAGGTCGCAGTCGCCCTCGACGGGCGGCCGCCGCCCAGTGAGTAGGGCGCGCAGGCTGACTACGGGCTGGGCCACCCCCCGTTCAGACAGCGTCATTGGTCGCATCCGCAGCCGGCCGATCCGTCCCGCGCCGGAGTGTGCGGTCGCGCCGGCGGCCGGGGCGGCGGAGCCGACGAGGAGGAACTGGCCACCGCGGGGGTCCTCGTCGGCGACGCGGCGTACGACGTCCCACACCTCCGGGACCTTCTGCCACTCGTCGATCAGCAACGGCCGGGGGCGACCCCGGACCAGCTCGGGGTCGGCCTCGACAGCGGTGCGGGAGGCGCGCGAGTCCAGCCGGAGCAGACCGTGGACGCGCTGCTCGGCCGTGGTCGTCTTGCCCACCGCCTTGGGTCCGGCGATGGCGATGGCCGGGACCTGCGGGAACAGGTCGTCCAGCTCGTCATCGATGATCCGACGGAGGTACTCCATGTCCGAACCCTACAACCAGCAGCCGCTGAATCAGACGATTCGCAGCGCCGGAATCAGACAGTTCGCATGACACCTCATCAGCATGAACGAGCGCCCTGACCCCTCGGCTTCGGTCGCGCCGCCGTTCTTGCGGGGGCGTCTAAGCTCGTGCGGCCGGGTGGTCAGACGCTGGCGACGTAGGCGGTGAGGAAGTGGACACCGTGTCCGACGACGGTGGCGGTAACGCCGTGCTGTGTCACGGCCACCTCGGCGCGGCGCCAGTCCGCCTCGACGCAGAACGCTGTGCGCAGCCGCTGTTGCTCTGGGCCGGCCGCGAGCGGGGCCGGAGCGAAGCCCTCCCAGAACGCCTTGCTCGTCGCCACCGACCACGGCCCGAGTACCTCGACGACCTCCGTGTGGCGTTTGGCACTCATGGTTGGTCGTGGATGGTGATGGCGTAACCGTCGGGATCGGTAAAGGCCTGAACGTGATGCTGGTCGTCGAGCGGATAGCGGCCTGCCGCGTGCAGGACATCGCGGCCGCGCTCTGCATCACCGTCGGCGGCGCGAGCCAGGCGGTCGACCGCCTCGAGAAGCGTGGCGCCTGCACGCGGATACCGAGCCCGCACGATCGGCGCTCGTCGATCGTCGAGCTCACGGCGGACGGTCGCTGGTGACCCTCGCCAGCCCGGTGTTCGACCGCGAACTCACGGCCCGGTTAGCGACCCCATTATCGAGCGCGGCGTTCGGGCAGCTCGCGTCCGCACTCGCCACACTGCGCGCTGCCGCCGGGAGCGCAGACGCCGCGTCATGACCGACGATCCATTTGCCCAAGGAGATCAGGTGACCAACGAGCAGGCACGTGCAGTTCGTTTCGATACATACGGCGACCGCGACGTTCTCAACGTCGCCGACGTGGAAATGCCCCGTCCCGCCGTAGGAGAGGTAGTCGTCGAGGTCCGGGCGGCCGGTATCAACCCGGGCGAGGCAAAGATCCGCGCAGGACTGATGCACGAGCGGAACCCGGCGACGTTCCCGTCCGGGCAGGGCAGCGATCTCGCCGGGATCGTCACGGCGCTCGGTCCGAGCGTTACCGAGTTCGCCGTGGGCGAGGAGGTGCTCGGCTACTCGTGGCAAAGATCCAGCCACGCGACCCACGCCGCCGTCCCGGTGTCGCAGCTGATCCCCAAGGCGGCCGAGCTGGACTTGCCGGTTCGCTCTACATCGTCGCGTGCACCGCCTGGGCAGCCGTCGACGCGATCGGAGTCCGGCCCGGGGAGACCGTGGCCGTGTCCGCGGCGGCCGGCGGCGTCGGCGCGATCGTCGTACAGCTGCTCGCCGTCCGGGGCGCGAAAGTCCTCGGCATCGCCTCGCCCGCCAACGCCGACTGGCTGACCGCACACGGCGCCACTCCCGTCGCCTACGGCGGGAGGTTGGCCGATGACCTACGCGCGGCAGCTCCGGACGGCATCGACGCCTTCATCGACCTGTTCGGCCCGCAGTACCTGCAGGTCGCCGCGGAGCTCGGCATCGCCCGCGATCGGATCGAGACGATCATCTCTTTCGCGAAGGCTGCCGAGCTGGGCACGAAGGCTGCCGGCAGCGCGAGCGCCTCGAACCGCGAGGTGCTCACCGAGATGGCCGGACTGGTCGCGTCGGGACGCATTGAGATCCCAATTGCCGCGACCTACCCTCTCGACAAGGTGCGGGACGCCTTCGCCGAGCTCGCGCAGGGCCACACCCGCGGCAAGATCGTGCTCATCCCCGGCGAGCGCTCACCCGTTTGACAGCCGCAGCGCAACTCGCGTCACGACTCGACGGAGCAGTCCTGACACCCGCGGTTCGCACACCACTCGAACGATCGCTGCGGTAAGGGTCATACCTGCTGCGCTTACCCAACTGGGTGTCGTGACCTCGGACGTGGTGCCGAGACCGCCATCGACGCGAGCACAGCGATGGTGTTCTCGGGCGGCCAAACGTCTGGGTTGGGGTGGCCGAAGCCTGGGGCCTCAGACTCAGGGCACGGACTGTGTCAGGAGTCGGTCAGCCTTCAAGCCCCCGTGCGGACTTCAGGCCTTGGTCGAGGAGAGCGATCATCCAGGTGAAGCTGTCATCGACGTCGGTGTCGATTTGGAACCCGCCGCTCACTTCCAGGGTCGCGAATCCGTGCAGCGTGCTGCGCAGTGTCCGTAGGGCGTGGATCTCTTGGGCGGGGTCCAGCTGGTATCCACGTAGCACGGCTGAGAGGGAGGCGAGCAGCCGGTTGCTCGCCGCGATGAGCGGGTCGTCGGGTCCGGTCACTCGGGCGGCGTTGCCCGCCGCGTACCGGCCGGGGTGTTGCTTCACATACGCTCGCATGGCCTGCGCGGCGGCGGTGAGGGCGTCGTTGCCGGCCCGGCCTTGGGTGGCGTCGCGGAGGGCGTCGCCGAGTTCGGTCATGGCCAGGACGCCGATTCGGTGGGTGAGGTCGGCCAGGCTGTCGACGTGCTTGTAGAGCGAGGGCGCCTTGACCCCGAGGCGTTCGGCGAGCAGGCCCATGCTGAGCTGGTCGAACCCGATCTCGTCTGCCAACCGCGCCCCGGCCTCGGTGACCGACCCCGGGGCGAGTCCGGCCCTAGGCATGCTCGGTCGTCTTGGCGAGGAAGGGCAGGGCGAGCGCGAGGACCTCATCGGGCGCCTGGGCGTGCGGGTAGTGCCCCACACCGTCGAGGACAATCAGCTCGCCGAGACCGTGGGGTAGGTCGGCGATGATCCGCTCGCCTTCGGCGCGGGGGTCGGCCCAGTAGGGGTCGGCGCTGCCCTCGATGACCAGGACCGGGCAGGTGACGTTTTCCAGCTGCGCGCCGGCGTCGCCCGGGTTGGACTTGCACATGGCCTGCAGTGCCTTCATCCGGCCGGGTTCGCTCATCTTGGCCTCGATTCGCGCTAGCTCGCCGTCCCAATCGGCGGGCCTGACCGGCATCGCCACGTCGAGGTGCTTCTTCCAGGCCGGCACGCTTCCTAGGACCATGGTCCGCCCCAGCCGGGGTGTAGCTGGCCCGGAAGCGCTTCACCCGCACGAGCCCGCCCAGGTCGATCGACTGCGTGCGGGTGAACGGTGCCAGCTCGATGAGGCCGGTGATCACCTCCGGTGCGGTCGCAGCCGCGATGGTCGCGGCGCCGCCGCTGATCGACTGGCCGATGATCACGGCCGGGCCGCCGAGGTGGCGCACGACGGCGACCAGGTCTCCTGCGATGTCGGTGCGGCTGTAGCCGTCCCAGCCGAGGCTGGAGTCGCCGCATCCGCGGATGTCGACGTTGGCGACCCGGTAGCCGGCGGCGGCCAGGGTCGGGGCGAGGAAGCGGTAGGAGTGCCGGCTGTCGCCGATGCCGTGCGCGAGGACCACGAGCGGACCCTCGCCGGTCACGTCGTAGACAATGGTGCCCTCACCGATGCTCAGGTGTTCGATCATGTAGTCCTCGATTGACTAACAATGGTAGCTTAAAAGCTACACACATTAGTCGCTAGCGTCAAGACGCCCGCCGGACCACGTCCGTCCGCGCGGCCTGACGCCGGCCTTCACCGTCGGTGGCGGCGTGCGGGTCTGTTCGGCCGGTGGAGGCCAAGCCGCCATCGGGCTCCTGCCAGGGCAGGCCCTTCGGCGGCGCGTCGTACGCCAGCCCGCAGCTCCTTACGGCCCGGACCACTAAGGTCGCGGCGTGACCTTTATTCAGGTCTACACTTGCGTGGCATGGAGACGACGTCGCTGTCTGATTTGAAGTCGCATTTGTCGGAGTACACCGACCGGGCAGAGCTAGAACATGAACAGTTCATGATCACCCGAAACGGGAGACCCGCCGTGGTCATGGTGTCCGCCGACGAGTGGGAGTCACTGCAAGAAACGTTGTTCTGGCTGTCCCAGCCTGGCATCCACGAATCGTTGGCCGAGGCGGAGGCCGATATTGACGCCGGCCGGGTCTATGACGAGGCCCATGTCCGGCAATCGCTCGGGATACCCGCGAAGGCGTGAGTGAGTATCAGGCAGTACTGACGGGCGCGGCTCTGCGCAGCCTGCATTCGGTACCGGCCCGGGTGGCTGAGCCCTTGGTGGCCTTCATCTTCGGGAGCTTGGCCAATGACCCGAGGCGGCGCGGCAAGCCACTACAGCGAGAGCTGGAAGGCCGATGGGCAGCTCGCCGCGGCGACTACCGCATCGTGTACCGCCTCGACGAGGAAACCAAGACAATGTACGTGCTGAAGATCGGCCACCGCGCGCACGTCTACCACCGTTCCGAGCGTTGAGGGTCGACGCAACGTGTCAGACCCCGATCATCCTGCTCGCGGCGTAGCGCGTTGTTGACGGCCGCCAAGGGGGCCGTGTCCTGGCGCTCACACCCGCATCGCCCGCAGCACCACGAACTTACGATTACTCGCCACCACCGCACACGAGCCGAACAGCCGGCCCAGCCGGGCGTGGTGGCCCAAATGCCGGTTGCCCACCACCCACAACTCACCCCCGGGCCGCAACGCGCGGCGGGCGGCCACGAACATCCGCCACGCGACGGCGTCGCTCATACCCCGGCCGAGGTGAAACGGCGGGTTGCACAGCACCAGGTCCACCGGCCCGCGCACCTGCGCCAGCCCATCGCCGACCGCGAACGACGCCTCCCGCGCACCGTGCACCCCGCGCCAGCTCTGCCGTGCGGAGTCCACCGCCAGGTAGGACTCATCGGTGAAGCTCACCTGCGCCCGGGGGTTGGCGAGCCCGGCCGCCACCCCCAGCACGCCGTTGCCGCACCCCAAGTCCACCACCTGCTCCACTCCGGAGCGCGCCGGCAGGTGCTCCAGCAGGAACCGGGTGCCGATGTCGAGGTGCTCCGCGGAGAACACCCCGGCGTGCTGGGTCACCGACACTCCCGCCAGCCCGGCCGGTGCGTCCGGCGCCAACACCAGGGTCCGGGGCCACGGGTCGGGCGGGCGCACCAGCGCCGGGTCCGGCGCCGCGAACACCAGCCGGGCCTTGCGGGTGGCCAGCGAGGTGCGGGTAGGCCCGAGCAGCCGCTCGATCAGCGCCAACGTGGAGGTGTGCAGCTCCTTCACCATCGCCGCGCCCACCACCACGGTCCCGGCGTGCACCCGGGGCGCCAGCAGGTGCAGCTCGTGCTCGAGCAACCCGAGGGCGCGGGGCACCCGGAACACCAGCACATCGACCCGCTCGGGCAGAGCCTCCAGCGGCGACAGCACCATCGCCTCGCCCAGGCCGTTGCGCGCCAGGTTCGCCCGGGTGGCCTGCTGGGAGATCCAAGAGTTCGAGACCGACACCGTGTGGTGCTCGCTCAGCCCAGCTGCCAGCGCGCCCCAGCGGTCATTGAGCACCACCGTCACCCCGCGCAGGTCCACCCCCGCCAGGTGCTCCAACACCAGGGCGTCGGCGGCGTCGAAGGCCCGCAACGAATCCCGGACCTCAACCGGCCACCGGTGCAGCTCCAGCTCACCGGCCGGCGTGCTCAGGGTGACCATCACAGCAGGGTAGGGCGAGACCGCCAGCCCATCGCCGCCGCATCGCCACTGCAATGTCGCTGCGACCCTGGCGCAGCCCACCCAGGGGGTGTTGTGTGATCACCACCACTGTTGTGTGTCCCCAGATCCCAGGAGGAACCGTGAGCCAGACCCTCGACCGCCCGGTCACCAATGCCGCCACGAGGGTCAACGAGTGGCTGGCCGACTTCGAACGCGCGCTCACCGCCCGCGACCCAGCTGCGGCCGCCGCCCTGTTCGCCACCACCAGCTTCTGGCGCGACCTGGTCGCCTTCACGTGGAACATCACCACCGTGGAGGGCCGCGGCGGGGTCACCGACCTGCTGGAGGCCACCCTGGACACCACTGATCCGCGCGGGTTCTGCACCACCGAGGAACCCGAGGAGGCTGACGGCGTGACCTCGGCGTGGATCGAGTTCGAGACCGCGGTCGGGCGTTGCCGGGGCCATCTGCGGCTCACCGGCGAGGGCGCCTGGACCCTGCTCACCACATTGGAGGAGCTCAAGGGCCACGAGGAGCCACTGAACCAGCGCCGGCCGATGGGCGCGGAGCACGGAGCCAACCCCGACCGGGTGAGCTGGCGTGAGGCCCGCGAGGCCGAGCAGGCCGAACTCGGCCGGACCCGGCAGCCCTCCGTGGTGATCATCGGCGGCGGCCAGGGCGGCATCGCGCTGGGGGCACGGCTGCGCCAGCTCGGCGTCTCCCACATCGTCATTGAGCGCAACGAACGCCCCGGCGACTCCTGGCGCAACCGCTACAAGTCGCTGTGCCTGCACGACCCGGTCTGGTACGACCACCTGCCCTACCTGGACTTCCCGCAGAACTGGCCGGTGTTCTCCCCCAAGGACAAGATCGGCGACTGGCTGGAGATGTACACCCGCGTCATGGAAGTCAACTACTGGGGGGTCGACCACCGCCACCAACGCCCGCTACGACGCCGACGCCGGGCAGTGGGAGGTCACCGTCGCGAGGGCCGGTGAGCAGGTGGTGCTGCGGCCGAAACACCTGGTGTTCGCCCTCGGGGTGTCCGGCAAGCCCAACATTCCGACCCTGCCTGGTCAGGAGGTGTTCGCCGGGGAGCAGCACCACTCCTCGCAACACCCCGGCCCGGACGCCTACCGCGGCAAGAAGGCCGTCGTCATCGGCTCCAACAACTCCGCGCACGACATCTGCGCCGCCCTGTGGGAGGCCGGGGTCGACGTGACCATGGTGCAACGGTCCTCCACGCACATCGTGAAGTCGGACTCGTTGATGGACCTTGCCCTGGGCGATCTGTACTCCGAGCGGGCGGTGGCCGCGGGGATGACCACCAACAAGGCCGACACGATCTTCGCGTCGCTGCCCTACCGGATCATGCACACCTTCCAGATCCCGGTGTACAACGCGATCCGCGAGCGCGACGCCGACTTCTACGCGCGGCTGCAGAAGGCCGGGTTCTCCCTCGACTACGGCGAGGACGACTCCGGGCTGTTCATGAAGTACCTGCGACGCGGTTCGGGGTACTACATCGACGTCGGTGCCTCCGAGTTGGTCGCCGACGGCAAGATCAAACTCGCCAACGGCGCGGTGCGGGAGCTCACCGAGCACGCCGTCGTGCTAGCCGACGGCACCGAGCTCCCCGCCGACCTGGTGGTCTACGCCACCGGCTACGGGTCGATGAACGGCTGGGTGGCGGACCTGGTCAGCCAGGAGGTGGCTGACACGGTGGGCAAGGTGTGGGGCCTGGGCTCAGACACCACCAAGGACCCGGGCCCGTGGGAGGGCGAGCAGCGCAACATGTGGAAACCCACTCAGCAGGAGGGGCTGTGGTTCCACGGCGGCAACCTGCACCAGTCCCGGTACTACTCGCTGTACTTGGCGTTACAGCTCAAGGCCCGGATGGAGGCCATCGCGACCCCGGTTACGCCCTCGCCCAGGTGCACCACACGGGGTGAGCGGCTGGCTCAGCGCGGGTCCGTGACCACCCGGCGGTGCAGTTCGGTGGTCAGCACGTGGATTTCCCTGGTCAGCTGGGTGTTGGTCTTCAGCTCAGCTTCCTGCTCGACGAAGTCGTGGTCGGCCTTGGCCTGCTGAAACGCCGCTGCCCGGTTCTGCCCGATTAACACGAAGGTCGACAGGAAGATGGCTTCCAACGACACCACCAGGGTCAACGTCGGCCACGGGCTGGACTCCACCGCCACCATCCACAGCGCGAACACCACCACGTGCAGGTAGACGAACGGCATCGACCCGGCGAAGCGGGTGATGGCGTCGGCGACCCGCAGCTGTGCGTTGGACGTGCGATGCGCCCGCTGATGGGCGACGATGGGATGTTCGGGGCGGGAACCGGAGGTGGTCATCGCGACAGCTCAGCTGGTCGCGTCGAGGATGAGGCGCGCGGCCTGGGCTGGCTGATCCCACTGTGGGAAATGCCCGCACTTGTCAAACCAGTACAGCGTCGCTTGCGGAAACCGCTGGCTGGCGGTGGCGGCCTGGCTGGGCAAGGTCACCCGGTCCTGACGACCCCAGCCGATCGTCACCGGCGCGGCCGTGCTGCCACCTTCTTGGCGCGGGCCTTTGACCAGCGACCGCAGCGCGGCGTCCAGCGACGGTGACTGGGCCTTGGTGAACCCGAGGAGCTCGGTCAGCACGACCTCAGGGTCCAGCTTCCACGGCGCGGCGGAGAACTGAGCCAACAGGGCGGTGCGACCGGCTGGGTTGCCGGCCAGCACGGGCAGGGCGGGCTGAATACCGCGCACCAACGCCACCGACGCCTTGATGGAAGCACCGAAGATCTGCGCCTGCCGGTCGGTCCAAAAGCCGCCCGGGTCCAGGGACACCACCGCTCCGGTGTGCCCGCGACGGGCCAGCTCCAGCACCATCCGCGCACCCATCGAGCTGCCCACGGTCGCGGCTCCGGTCAGCCCCTCGGTGGCCAGCCACGACTGCACCGCGTCGGACAGCGTGGCCACGGTGACGGCCCCGGTGAGCGGAGCGGTCCCCCCGAAGCCGGGCAGGTCCAGTGCGATTACCTCCCGCTCGGCGCTGAGCGTGGCCAGCACCGGGTCCCAGTTGTGGTGGCTGGAGCCCAGCCCGTGAACCAGGACAAGCGGCGTGCCGGAGCCGGTTCGGGTGGCTTGCATGGGTTCGCTCCTCGGTTCACCTGCCGCGCCTGGGACGCCCATGACCCTACGGCTTACGGATGCTGCTCACGGTGAATGGCTGTTCCGGGGTGCCCCCGCGCTTGTCGAACTGGCTGTTGACCACCAGCAGCTGCTTGCCGCTGACCGCCGCGGTGGTGGGGAAGCGGAAACTCGGGTCGCTGGTCTCCGACTCCACCTCACCGCGCGAGGCGTCGCGGGCCAGGTCGACCTCAGACACCGCGCGGGAGCCCAGATCCACCCGGAACAGCCGCCCGGTGTTGGACTGCACCACCACCGCGTACCGGCCGTCGCGGGTCACCACGATGCCGGAGTAATCGGGCAACTCGGGAGCCGCGCTGCCCCGGTTATTCTGACCCGGTGAGTACACCTGGGTACCGCGAGTTCCTGCAGGCCCGTGACCTGCTGCAGACCCACCGCACCGACTACGACGACGCCCTCGCCGAGTTCAGCTGGCCACGACCAGCGGAGTTCAACTGGGCGCTGGAGCACATCGACGCTGTGGCAGCCGACCCCGTCCGGGGTCAACGGCTGGCGTTGTGGATCGTAGAGGAGGACGGTTCGGAGGCGAGATACACCTTCGCTGACATGAGCAAGCGGTCGAACCGGGTGGCGAACTGGCTGCGCCAGCAGGGGGTGGCCCGCGGTGATCGCATCGTGCTCATGCTGGCCAACCAGGTGCAGCTGTGGGAGACGATCCTGGCGGTGATGAAGCTGGGCGCGGTGCTCATCCCGACCACGCCCATGCTGGGCGCCGCCGACCTCACCGACCGGATTACCCGCGGGGCCGCCAAGCACGTGGTGGTGCGCAGCGAGGACGCAGCGAAGTTCGCCGGTGTGTCCGGGGAGTACACCCGCATCGCGGTGGGGGCGCCGGTGCCTGGCTGGCTGGACTACTCCGAAAGCGATTCTGCCGCAGATGATTTCGTCCCTGACGGGGTGACCCGCGGATCTGACACCCTGCTGCTGTACTTCACCTCCGGCACCACCGCGCAACCCAAGCTGGTCGAGCACACCCACGTCAGCTACCCCGTGGGGCACTTGTCCACAATGTACTGGATCGGGTTGCAGCCCGGGGACGTGCACCTCAACGTCGCCTCGCCGGGGTGGGCCAAGCACGCGTGGAGCAACGTCTTCGCGCCGTGGATTGCCGAAGCCTGCGTGCTGATCGTCAACTACACCCGGTTCGACGCCGACCAGCTGATCGAGCAGATCGTACGGTGCGGGGCGACCACGTTCTGCGCGCCGCCGACGGTGTGGCGCATGCTGATCCAGGCGGATCTGGGCCGGGTGCAGGTGCCGCTGCGGGAGCTGGTCGGTGCCGGTGAGCCGCTGAACCCGGAGGTGATCGCGCAGGTGCGGGCGGCGTGGGGGCTAACCATCCGGGACGGGTTCGGCCAGACGGAGTCCTCGGTGCAGATCGCGAACACCCCAGGACAGCCGCTGAAGGAGGGTTCGATGGGCCGCCCGCTGCCTGGATTCACCGTGGGCCTGCTGGACCCGTTGACCGGTGAGCAGGCGCAGGAGGGGGAGATCAGCCTGGCGTTGGCTGAGCGCCCGGTGGGGCTGATGGTGGGCTACCACGGAGATCCGGACAAGACCGCGGTGGTGATGCGGGACGGCTTCTACCGCACCGGGGACGTAGGAAGCCGAGACGCCGACGGCTACATCACCTACGTGGGCCGCGCCGACGACGTGTTCAAAGCCTCCGACTACCGCATCTCCCCGTTCGAACTGGAAAGTGTGCTGATCGAGCACCCGGCGGTGGCCGAGGCCGCGGTGGTGCCCTCTCCGGATCCGCTGCGCCTGGCGGTGCCGAAGGCCTACGTGGTGCTGGCGGACGGGTGCGAACCGACTCCGGAGACGGCGCTGGCGGTGCTACGCCATGCCCGGGAGAACCTGGCCCCCTACAAGAGGATCCGCCGCCTGGAGTTCGCCGAGCTGCCCAAGACCATCAGCGGCAAGATCCGCCGGGTGGAGCTACGTGGACGTGAAGCGCAGCTGCACGCCGACCCGCAGGCCCGCCCGGCCGGCGAGTTCCGGGTGGAGGACTTCCCCGAGCTCACCTGAGCCCCGTGTTGGGGGTACTGCAAGTACCACCAACACCCGGCCGAGGCGTCTGCAACTACTACCAACTGCGGGGTGGTGAGCGAGGTCGGGAGCAGCGCGTCAGCGCCAGGACGGCAGCCACAGCTCGGCTTGCCACTGCGCCTGGGTGATCGGGCTGCCGGTGAGGATCGGCCACAGCCAGACGAAGTTCGCCACCACTAGCCCCAGGTAGGCGCACACCACCGCCAGTCCTATGGAGCGCCGCCGCGCGCTGGCCCCGGCGCGGCCCAGCACGTCGCCGAGCACCAGGGCTATACCCATGATCAGGAACGGGGCCATCGCGGTGGCGTAGAAGAAGTACATCTGCCGGTCCAGGTTGGTGAACCACGGCAGGAACGCAGCGCCGTAGCCCACCAGGACCACCGTGTGCCGCCAGTCGCGGTGGGCCGCCATCCGCCACAGCGCCCAGCCCAGCACGGGAAAGGCCAACCACCACATCGCGGGCGTCCCCACCAGCATGACCGCGCTGACGCACCGCGCCTGCCCGCAGCCGCGCACAGTGTCCGCGTCGACGAAGTAGTACAGCATCGGCCGCATCCCCATCGGCCAGGTCCACGGCTTCGATTCGTACGGGTGCGGGTTGCCCGCCGGGGTCACCAACTTCTCGTGGAAGGCCAGCACGTGCGAGCTGTAGTACCACAGGGAGCGCAGCGCCCCGGGGATGAACGACCAGGTGCCTCCTTGGCCCACCTGCTGACCGACCGCCCACCGGTCGACTCCGGTCTCGCTGGCGAACCAGGCCCAGAAGCTAGCCAGGTACACCGCTAACGGCACGACCACCAGCGCCCACAATGCGGGGCCGACATCTCGTCGCAGGGTGCCCGCCCAGGGCCGGCGCACCCCGCCACCACGTCGGGCAGCCAGGTCGAACCCCACGCTGAGCAGCCCGAACGCGGCGACGAAGTACATCCCCGACCACTTGGTGCCGCAGGCCAGCCCGAGCAGCACCCCCGCACCGAAACGCCACCACCGCACGCCGTAGCGCGGACCGAACGACGAGTCCAGGATCCGGCCCTCGTCGATCACCCGGGCGGTGCGGGCCCGCACCTGATCCCGGTCGACGATCAGGCAACCCAGCGCCGCGACGACGAAGAACACCAGGACGATGTCCAGCATGCCCACCCGGGACTGCACGAACAGCACCCCGTCGGCGATGGCCAGTACCCCAGCGACGCCGCCGAGCATCGTCGAGCGGCTCATTCGCCGCACGATCCGCACCACCAGCAGCACCAAGAGCACGCCCAGCACCGCGGACACCGCGCGCCAGCCCACCCCCGTGTAGCCGAACACCGCTTGCCCCACGGCCATCAGCTGCTTGCCGACCGGCGGGTGCACCACCAGCTCGTAGGCGGGGTTGTCCTCCAACCCGCCGTTGGTGAGGTTCTGGTAGGCCTGCGGCACGTAGTGCTTCTCGTCGAACACTGGAGTGCCACCGTCGGTGGGCAAACCCAACCCGACGAAGCGGGTGAGGGCGGCCACCCCGGTCACCACCCCGGTGACGACCCAGCCGCGCCGACGGTCGGTGGGCGGGCCGTCGCGGGCGGGCAAGCGCGGCGCCGGGCGGGCGATTTCCGGGGTGCTGACGCGCGGGGGTGCGTCGGGGGTGAGCAGGGCCACCCCCCGATCGTAGGCTCCCCGGTGTGGACGGCGCCGGGAACGAGCTGAGCCCGGGGGTACTGATCCTCGCCGCGACCCCACTCGGGCAGCCGCAGGACGCCTCCGCCCGGCTGCGGTTGGCGCTGGGCTCCGCCGATGTGGTGGCAGCCGAGGACACCCGGCGGACCAAGCACCTGGCCAATGCGTTGGGGGTCAGCATCACCGGGCGAGTGGTCAGCTTCTACGACGCGGTGGAGGGCGCCCGGCTGCCGATGTTGCTCGCGCAGGTGGCTGCCGGCGCGACGGTGCTGCTGGTCACCGACGCGGGCATGCCCTCGGTGAGCGACCCCGGGTACCGGCTGGTCGCCGCCTGCGTGGCGCAAGACTTGGCGGTCACCTGCCTGCCCGGGCCGTCGGCGGTCACCACCGCGCTGGCGCTGAGCGGCATCGCCTGCGAGCGGTTCTGCTTCGACGGTTTCCCGCCGCGCCGCTCCGCTGCGCGGCGAACGTGGTTCGCCCAGCTGCGGCACGAGCCCCGGGCTTGCGTGTTCTTCGAAGCACCGCACCGGATCGCCGCCTGCCTGCAGGACGCGGCGGCTGTGCTCGGAGGTGAGCGGCGGGCAGCGGTGTGCCGGGAGCTGACCAAGACCTACGAGGAGGTCCGCCGCGGAACCCTGGCCGAGCTGGCTGCCTGGGCTGCCGACGGGGTGCGCGGGGAGATCACCGTGGTGCTGGCCGGAGCCTTCCCCGCGCCAGCACCGGAGCCGGCCGAGCTGGTGGCCCGGGTGCAGGACCTGGTCGATGCTGGGGTGCGGCTGAAGGACGCGTGCGGCCAAGTTGCGGAGCAGACCGGCAGCTCCCGCAACGAGCTTTACGAGCTGGTATTGGCCGCCAGGACGTGATCGAAGCGCAGGTTGATCACCGCTCCCGCCTTGTCCAGGCATTCCTGCCACTCCACGTCGGGGTCGGAGTCGATCGTGATGCCGCCCCCCACCCCCAGCGCGACGGTGCCGGCGGGGTCTACCTCGACGGTGCGGATCGCCACGTTCAGCTCCAGCCCCGCCCAGGGTGAGACCAGGCCTATCGCACCGCAATACACCCCCCGAGCCTGGGTCTCCCAGCTGCTCAGTAGCTGGCGAGCTCGCAGCTTGGGCGTCCCGGTCACCGACCCGGGAGGGAACATCGCCTCGATCAGGCGGCGGTCGTCGACCTCCGGGCGCAGCTCGCCCTGCACCGTGGACACCAAGTGCCACACCGCCGGTGCGGGTCGCACCGCGAGCAGTTCGGCCACGGTGATGCTTCCCGGCTCACACACCCGGCCCAGGTCGTTGCGAACCAGGTCCACGATCATCACGTTCTCGGCGACATCCTTGGCGGAGGAGCGCAGCCTCGCCGGGTCGTCGCCGATGGGCAGGGTGCCCTTGATCGGGCTGGAGCGCACTATGCGGCCGCGGCGAGCCAGGAACAACTCCGGGGAGAACGAGGCCGCCGCACCCCAGTCGCCGCTCAGGTACCCGGCGCGGGCCGGGGCGCTGCGCTGAATCCCGGAGGCGAACAAGCCCACCGCCGACCCCCGTAGGGCACCGGTGAATCGGCTGCAGATGCACGCCTGGTACACCTCACCGTCGGCGATAGCAGCCAAACACGCCAGCACCGCGCGGCGATGCGCCTGGAGGTCTGGGGCCACCCAGGCCACCTCCCACGGTATGCACGGACCGCCGGTACGCACCACATCCAGCAGATCGGCTGGGCACGGCTGTGACCGCAGGCTCTCGAACCACCAGCAGCCTGCGGTGTCCAACCGCAATACGCTGTCGGTCCAGCCGCCAGCGACCCGCGGCAGCGCGCCGTGCCCGTCGGGATAGCTCAGATAGCCGAACCAGCCACCGCCTACCGCGCCCGGAGGCCCAGGCAGCGACGCGACGTCGGGGAGGTCATCGCAAGGCTGCACGTCGAGGGTGGGCGCCAGGATTGCGGCGGAGCCAAACCACTGCCCGGCCAGTGCCGCCGGTGGCGGACACCCCAGCAGGCGGGCGCGACGGTGCAGGCCGAGAAGTACCGCCGCGGCCGAGGCCCCCTGACCCAACCGGCGGACTCCCACCCGGTTAGCGTCCCACCTGGCCTTCACCCCGCCGACGGGGGTTGCCGTCCGCGCGGCGCCGCGGCGCGCTCACCCGCGGCTGCTGCGCATCGGCTGGCACGACGTCGTCCACGAGCGGCGGCGCACGCTGGAGCTTGTCCGCCGGGTCATAGGCTGACCAACCATGTCCACCTCCGTGCTGACTGCCGTCGCCTGGCCTTACGCCAACGGTCCCCGCCACATCGGGCACGTATCCGGCTTCGGCGTCCCGTCCGACGTGTTCTCCCGCTATCAGCGGATGGTCGGCAACCGGGTGCTGATGGTCAGCGGCACCGACGAGCACGGCACCCCGCTGTTGGTGCAGGCCGACAAGGAGGGCAGCAGTGTCCGAGAGCTGGCGGACCGCTACAATCGGGTCATCGTGGAGGACCTGGCCGGCCTGGGACTGAGCTATGACCTGTTCACCCGCACCACCACCCGCAACCACTACGCGGTGGTGCAGGAGCTGTTCCGGACCCTGCACCGCAACGGCTACCTGGTGCCCAAGACCACCACCGGCGCCATCAGCCCCTCCACCGGGCGCACCCTGCCTGACCGCTACGTCGAGGGCACCTGCCCCATCTGCGGCTACGACCCGGCGCGCGGTGACCAGTGCGACAACTGCGGCAACCAGCTGGACCCCGCTGACCTCATCCACCCGCGCAGCAAAATCAACGGCGAGACACCGGTGTTCGTGGAAACCGAACACTTCTTCCTCGACCTGCCGGCGCTCGCGGACGCCCTCGGGGATTGGCTCAAGACCCGCACCGACTGGCGGCCGAACGTGCTGCGGTTCAGCCTGAACCTGATCGCCGACCTGCGACCGCGGGCGATGAGCCGCGACATCGATTGGGGGGTGCCGATCCCCCTGGACGGGTGGTCGGACCGGCCGGACAAGAAGCTCTACGTCTGGTTCGACGCCGTGATCGGCTACCTCTCCGCCAGTATCGAATGGGCGCAGCGCACCGGTGATCCCGACGCGTGGCGGCAGTGGTGGTGCGACCCGCAGGCGCTGTCCTATTACTTCATGGGCAAGGACAACATCACCTTTCACTCCCAGATCTGGCCGGCGGAACTTCTCGGACACAACGGTGCCGGATCGCGCGGTGGGCAGGCCGGTGACCTGGGGGTGCTGAACCTGCCGACGGAGGTGGTCAGCAGCGAGTTCCTCACTATGAGCGGCTCCAAGTTTTCCACCAGCCGCGGCACCGTGATCTACGTGCGGGACTTCCTGCAGGAGTTCGGCCCCGACGCGCTGCGCTACTTCATCTCGGTGGCCGGACCGGAGAGCCAAGACACCGACTTCACCTGGGAGGAGTTCGTCCGGCGCACCAACTTCGAACTGGCCAACGAGTGGGGCAACCTGGTGAACCGGTCGATCGCGATGGCGCACAAGGATTTCGGCGACATTCCGACCCCCGGGACCCGGCACGAGGTGGATGTGGCGCTGCTCGCCGCAGCCGAGGCGGCTTTCGCCGGGGTCGGTGCGCACCTGCAGCGCAGCCGCTTCAAACAGGCTGCCAGCGAGGTGATGCGGGTAGTCAGCCTGGCCAATCGCTACCTCTCCGACACCCAGCCCTGGCAGCTGGCGAAGTCCGGCAGCACCGACGACCGGGCGCGGCAGGCCACCGTCCTGCACACCGCCCTGCAAGTCGTCAGCGACGTGAACGCACTGTTCACCCCGTTCCTGCCGCACTCCGCCCAAGCCGTGCACACCGCCCTCGGCGGCAGCGGCGTGTGGGCGGCGCAACCGCAGATCCGTGACGTCACCGACGAGGTCCATAGCGACCTCACCGATCAACTCACCGGTGCCGGACTGCCCGAATTCGGCCGGCCCTACCCCGTCATCATGGGGGACTACGCCGACGAGCACGCACGCTGGGCGCGCACCGACATCGTGCCCGGCACGCCGCTGAGCAAGCCCACCCCGCTGTTCGCCAAGCTGGAGCCGGGTCTGGGTGAGACCGGCCCCGACTGGGCGCCGATAACCCCGCCCGCCCCGTGAGTGACCGGGCCGCGCCACCACCACCGCCAGATCCGCTGAGTCCGCTGATCGACGCGCACACCCACCTCGACGCCTGCGGGGCGCACGACCCCGCAGGTGTGGCCGCTGTCTTGGACCGGGCCAGCGCCGCCGGAGTGGAGCGGGTGGTCACGGTGTCCGACGACCTCGCCAGTGCCCGCTGGGTGGTCCAGGCGGCCGGGTGGGACGCCCGGGTGTGGGCGGCCACGGCCCTGCACCCCACCCGCGCGCACACCCTGGTCGACGCAGCCAAGACCGAGCTGGAGGTGCTGGCCGCGCACCCGCGCACCGTCGCAGTCGGGGAGACCGGGTTGGATTACTACTGGCCCGGTCGGCTGGCGGGCTGCGCGCAGCCCCCCGAGCAGGAGGACGCCTTCCGCTGGCACATCGACCTGGCCAAGCGGGTGGGCAAACCAGTGATGGTGCACGACCGCGACGCCCACGACGACGTGCTGCGGCTGCTGCGGGAGGAGGGGCCGCCGCCGACGGTGGTGTTTCACTGCTTCTCCGGGGACGCCGCCATGGCACGGGAATGCGTCGCCGCCGGGTACGTGCTCAGCTTTTCCGGCACCGTGAGCTTCCGTAACGCCGGGGACCTGCATGCCGCGGCTGCGCTGGTCCCGGCTAACCAGCTGATGGTGGAGACCGACGCGCCCTTCCTCACCCCGCACCCCTACCGGGGCAGGCCCAACGAGCCCTACCTCCTGCCGCACACGCTGCGGGCCCTCGCGCTGCTGCGCGGCGAGCACCCGCAAGAGCTGGCCGCGGCCACTACAGCCACCGCCGAACGGGTGTACCGGCTGTGACCGACCTGCCCGGCGTCGCCGATGTTTGCCCTGACGGGGGTCGCACCGTTACCGTGCCGTGATTGCCAGCCGGGATGGGGAAGTCCCGGGTGCGTCACCCGCTCGGGCGTTCGCTGCGCCGGGGTCGGGCCTGTGCCCCCGCGCAGAGCCAGCGACGTGCTCACCCCTGCCCGGGCACTGCGAGCGCCAGGACCCCCGTGACTCGAGCCCGTCGGATGCTGTCCCGTGCCGCCCTCGGCCGTGTTGTCGTCGTCGCCCTGCTGCTGACCCTCAGCACTGGTGCGGCCACGGCGATCGCGATGGAAAAGACACTGACGGTGGAGGTGGACGGTCAGCCGGTAGCGCTGCGCACCATGTCCTCCGACGTCACCGGCGCTCTGAAGAAGGCGGGCCTGCAGGTGGGCGACCACGATATCCTGGCCCCGTCGGCTGCTGCCCCCATCGCCTCCGGCGACACCATCGTGTTGCGCCGGGCGCGCCCGCTGAACCTGACCGTGGACGGCACCCGTCGCACCGTGTGGACCACTGCGCTCACCGTCGACGAGGTGCTCGCCCAGTTCGACCTCAACGGCAGCGGTACCACCGTCTCCGCGTCCCGATCCCAGCGTTTGCCGTTGGAGGGTTACGACCTGGAGGTCCAGCAGGAACGCCAGGTGATCGTCGACGACGCCGGTGTGGTGCAAACCCTGCGAACCCCGGTCACCACCGTCGGTGCCTTGCTGGCCGACCGGGGTCTCTCCTTGCAGCAGGCCGACACCGCCTCAGCGGACCTCGCTGCCCCGGTGACCGACGGGATGCGCGTGACCCTCACCCGGATCCGCACCACCGACGTGGCCCAGGACCAGCCGGTAGCGGTGCCCGAGCAACGTGTCGACGACCCCACTCTGGAGCGGGGCGCCACCACCGTGCGCAACCCTGGAGCCCCGGGGGTGCAGTCGGTGACCTTCCGGGTCACCACGACCAACGGTGCGGAATCCGCCCGTCAGCAGGTGTCGGTGACCGTGACCCGACCCGCCCAACCCACCGTGATCGCGGTCGGCACCAAAGACCCCCCGCCCCCGCCCCCGCCCCCGCCCCCGCCCCCGCCCCCGCCCCCGCCCCCGCCCCCGGCGCCGAAACCGGCATCTGCGGCGACCGCGTCCGCTGCGGCCAGCTCGCCAGCGGCGCCCAGCGTGGCCGGCGGCAGCGTCTGGGACCGGCTGGCCCAGTGCGAGTCCGGTGGCAACTGGGCGATCAACACCGGGAACGGTTTCTACGGCGGTGTGCAGTTCGACCGGGGCACCTGGCTCAGCAACGGCGGCGGCACCTATGCGCCGATCGCCAGCGATGCCAGCCGCGAGCAGCAGATTGTCGTGGCCGAGCGCGTCCGCTCGGCCCGCGGCTTCTCCCCGTGGCCGTCCTGCGCGGCTAAACTAGGCCTGAACTGACCGAGCCCCGCTCCGTTGCGTGCCTGCTCGGGCCGGTCGATATCCGCACCCTGGCCACCGAGCTCCGGTTGCGACCCACCAAGCAGCTCGGGCAGAACTTCGTGCACGACGCCAACACGGTGCGGCGCATCGTGGCGAGTTCGCGGGTCGGTCGCGACGATGTGGTGTTGGAGGTGGGGCCTGGCCTCGGGTCGTTGACGTTGGGCCTGCTGGGGCCGGCGGCCGCGGTGGTGGCGGTGGAGATCGACCCGCTGCTCGCCGGACGGCTGCCTCGGACCGTGGCCGAGCGGGCGCCAGCGTTGGCCGCCAAACTGACTGTCCTCGGGGCCGACGCGTTGGTTCTGCGAGCCGATGACCTTGCGGTCGCGCCGACCGCGCTGGTGGCAAACCTGCCGTACAACGTCGCGGTGCCGGTGCTGCTCACCCTGTTCGCGGAGCTGCCGACGGTGCGCTGTGCGCTGGTGATGGTGCAGGCCGAGGTCGCCGACCGGCTGGCCGCCGCGCCCGGCTCGCGAACCTACGGCGTGCCCAGCGTGAAGGCCGCGTTCCACGGCACCATCTCGCGCGCCGGTTCGGTGGGCCGTGGGGTGTTCTGGCCGGTGCCGGGGGTCGACTCCGCGCTGGTGCGCCTGGATCGCTATCCGAACTCCCCGTGGGCTACCGACGACGGCACCCGGCGGCGGGTGTTCGCGGTGATCGACGCGGCGTTCGCCCAGCGCCGAAAGACGCTGCGCGCGGCGTTGGCGACCTGGGCTGGCACGCCGGTCGAGGCGCAACGGCGGCTGCGGGCGGCCGGCATCGACCCTGGTGCGCGGGGTGAGCAGTTGGGGGTGGCTGACTTTGTCCGGTTGGCCGATGTGCCGGCGCCATCGTGAGGCGCGACTAGTCTTGGACCTCGTGCTTGCCGTCGTTCCGCGTCCCGTCACCGTGCGGGCACCGGGCAAGGTCAATCTGCACCTGGCCGTGGGCGAGCGCCGCTCGGACGGCTACCACCGCCTGACGACGGTGTTTCAGGCGCTGTCGTTGACCGACGACGTGGTGGTGACCCCGGCGGATGCACTGACGGTGAGCGTCCGGGGTGAGGGTGCGGCCAGCGTGCCGCTCGACCATCGCAACCTGGTGTGGCAGGCCGCGGTGCTGCTCGCGGCGCACGTCGGCCGGTCCCCGGACGTGGCGATCTCGCTGGCGAAGGGCATCCCGGTGGCCGGGGGTATGGCGGGGGGAAGCGCGGACGCCGCGGCCACGTTGGTGGCGTTGTGTTCGCTGTGGCGGGTGGAGCTCAGCCGGGAGGAACTGGCTGGAATGGGCGCGAAGCTGGGCAGCGACGTGCCCTTCGCGCTGCACGGCGGCACGGCCATGGGTACCGGACGCGGTGAGCAGCTGCTGCCGGTGCTGGCCCGCAGCACCTACCACTGGGTGTTGGCGTTGGCCGCCGACGGGTTGCGCACCCCGGACGTCTACGCCGAGCTGGACCGCCTCCGTGCAGTGGGGCAACCGCCCGCGGCCGGAGATGTCCAACCGCTGATGCGTGCCCTCGCGGCCGGCGACCCATTCGCGCTGGGGCCGCTGCTGTCCAGCGACCTGCAGGCCGCCGCGTTGTCGCTGCGACCGGTATTGCGTCGGACGTTGCGGGCTGGTTCGGCTGCCGGAGCGCTTGCCGGCATCGTGTCCGGATCGGGTCCTACCTGCGCGTTCCTGTGCCCGGACGCCGACGCGGCGGTGCGGATCAGCGCGGAACTTGCCGGCGCCGGGGTGTGCCGCACGGTGCGGGTGGCCAGCGGGCCGGCTGCCGGGGCGCGGGTGCTCTCCGCTGAGGCCAGGGCGGGCAGCTGATGGCAGCGCCGGTGAACCTGGTCAACCTGGAAGACGTGCACAAGTCTTTCGGGGTGAAGCCGTTGCTGGACGGGGTGTCGTTGGGGGTGGCCTCCGGCGAGCGCATCGGGGTGGTCGGCCTCAACGGTGGTGGCAAGACCACCCTGCTGGAGGTGCTGTCCGGGGTGGAGCCCGCTGACTCCGGACGGGTTAGCCGCATCGGGGGGCTGCGGATGGCGGTGGTGACCCAACGCGGGGTGCTGCCGCCCGGTTCTACGGTGGCCGAGGTGGTGTTGGCCCCGCTGGGCGTGGCCGAGCACGAGTGGGCCGGCGACCCGCGGATCCGGTCGGTGCTGCACGGCATCGGGGTGGATGCCGTCGGGGCGAGCGCGGCGGCGGGGCAGTACCGGGGCCTGGATGCCCGGGTGGACGACCTCTCCGGTGGCGAGCGGCGGCGGGTGGCGCTGGCGGCCGCGCTGGTGCAGGACCTGGACCTGGTGGTGCTCGATGAGCCCACCAACCACCTCGACGTGGAGGGGGTGCAGTGGCTGGCCGAGCACCTGGTGGCCCGGCGTAGCGCGCTGGTCGTGGTCACCCACGACCGGTGGTTCCTGGACACCGTTGCCACCCGCACCTGGGAGGTCGTCGGGGGCCAGGTGCAGAGTTACGAGGGTGGGTACGCCGACTGGGTGTACGCCCGGGCCGAACGGACCCGCCAAGCCGACTCCGCCGAGGCCCGCCGCCGCAACCTGGCGCGCAAGGAGCTGGCCTGGTTGCGTCGCGGCCCGCCCGCGCGCACCTCCAAGCCGCGCTACCGCATCGAGTCCGCTGAGGCGCTGATCGCCGACGTCCCGCCGCCGCGGGATTCGGTGGCGTTGGCGTCGTTCGCGGCGCGGCGCCTGGGCAAGGTGGTGATCGAGCTGGAGGACGCCGACCTGACCACCCCGGACGGTCGCGAGCTGGTGCGTGAGCTGACCTGGCGGTTGGCGCCGGGGCAGCGGGTCGGGTTGGTGGGAATCAACGGCTCCGGGAAGACCACGCTGCTGCGCACCTTGGCGGGCGAGCGGGAACTGCTGCGCGGCAAGCGGATCGAGGGTCTGACCGTCCGGCTGGGCTGGTTGCGGCAGGAACTCGACGACCTGGTGCCGACGATGACCGTGCTGGCGGCGGTGGAGGAGGTCGCCAGGGTCGTCACCCTCGGCGACCGTGAGCTGAGCGCCGGGCAGCTCGCCGAGCGGCTGGGGTTCCCGCCGGCGCGTCAGCGCACCCCGGTGCGCGACCTCTCCGGCGGGGAGCGCCGCCGCCTGCAGCTGACCAGGGTGCTGATGGGCGAGCCGAACGTCCTGCTGCTCGACGAACCGACCAATGACCTGGACATCGACACCCTGCAGCAGTTGGAGGACCTGCTCGACTCCTGGCCGGGCACCCTGGTGGTGATCAGCCACGACCGTTACCTGATCGAGCGGGTCACCGACTCGGTGTGGGCGCTGTTCGGCGATGGCACGCTGACGCACCTGCCGCGCGGTATTGAGGAGTACCTGCAGCGGAGGGCGGTGGACCTGGCCGACAGCCCGCCAGCTTCCGGCTCGGGGGCGCTGACCTCCGCGGCGCCGGTGACCAGCGCAGCCGAGCAGCGCGCCGCCCGTAAGGAGCTCAGCCGGGTGGAGCGGTCCATCGGCAAGCTCGACAGCCGGGAGAAGGCGCTGCATGCGGAGCTGGCCGAAGCCGCGACTGACCCTGGACGGTTACAGACGCTGGGCGCAGAACTCAAGGCCGTTCGGGCGGAGAAGGACGCCGCCGAGGAGCAGTGGATGACACTGGCCGAATCCGCCCCCTGACCCCTGACCCCAGAGGGCGATTCGGAGCCTTTTCGTCGGTGTGAGCAGCCCGCCCCGGGCGGTTCGAACCCTTTTCACCCCCCCCGGTCGTGGTGAGGCCGCCAGTGGGCTCAGTCCGTGGCGGCGACCAGGGGCTCCAGCATCAGGTGCGGCAGTTCCTTCTGGATGTACTGCAGCCGCCAACGGTCGCTGACCAGGGCCAACAGCGCCCCGTCCCCGCGGGTGAACACCTCGATGCCCCGCTGACGGTCGAGTTCGACAGCGGAGGCCGCATCGGTGCGCCGCGCCAGTGCGTAGGGCAGCGGCTCCATGGCGGCGTCCACGTCGAACTCGGTCTTCATCCGCGCGGCCACCACCTCGAACTGCATGGGGCCCACCGCGGCGAGCACCGGTGCGGACTCCCCGCGCACCTCGTTGCGCAGCACCTGCACCACACCCTCGGAGTCCATCTGCTCCACCGCCCGGCGGAATTGCTTCGCCTTGCCGCCGACCGCGCCGCGCAGCACCCGGAAGTGCTCCGGGGCGAACTGCGGGATGGGCGGGAACTGCACGGGCGTGTCGACGTAGAGGGTGTCCCCGACGGTCAGCGACAGCGCGTTCACCAGCCCCACCACGTCACCCGGATAAGCAGTGTCCACAGTAGATCGGTCTCGGCCGAACACCGATTGGGCGTACTTGGTGGTGAACGGCTTACCGGTCGCAGCGTTGGTCACCACCATGCCGCGTTCGAACACCCCGGACACCACCCGCATGTAGGCGAGCCGGTCCCGGTGCGCCGCATCCAACCCGGCCTGCACCTTGAACACCACGGCGCTAAACGCGTCGGTCACCTCACGGGGGTGGGCGTCCACGTCGAGGCGGGCGCGTGGCGGGGGAGCGAGGTCTATCAGCAGGTCCAGCAGCTGAGCGACCCCGAAGTTCAATACCGCGGAGGAGAACAACACCGGTGAGGTCTGCCCCGCCAGGAACCTGGCTTCGTCGTGGTCGGCGCCGGTGGCCGCCAGCAGCTCGCTTTCCTCTACCGCCACTGCCCAGGCGTCGCCTTCCCGCTCGGCCGCGGCTGGCGCGCTGAGCTGTTCCTGCGGCGCGATGTGCGCGCCGCCAGCGGTGCGGGTGAAGCGGGTGTAGTCCCCGGTCCGCCGATCCAGCAGACCGCGGAAGTCCCCGGCGATGCCCACCGGCCAGTACACCGGGGTCGGCTCCAGCCCGATGCGGGTGGCGATCTCGTCCAGCAGTTCTAGTGGAGACTGCCCGGGGCGGTCCCACTTGTTGATCACGGTGATGACCGGGATGCCGCGGTGCCGGCACACCTGGAATAACTTTAGCGTCTGCGGTTCCAGACCCTTGGCGGCGTCGATCAGCATCACCGCCGCGTCCACGGCGGTCAGCACCCGGTAGGTGTCCTCGGAGAAGTCTGAGTGACCCGGGGTGTCGACGAGGTTCACCACCGCGTCGACCCCGGAGCCGGAGCGGTAGGCGAACTGCAGCGCGGTGGAGCTGACCGAGATGCCGCGCGCCTTCTCCATCTCCATCCAGTCGCTCACCGTCGCCCGACGCCCGGCCTTGCCGTGGATGGCGCCAGCCTCGGAGATCACTTTGGCATGCAACGCCAGTGCCTCGGTGAGGGTGGACTTGCCGGCGTCGGGATGGCTGATGACCGCGAAGGTCCGCCGCCGCGCCACCTCGGCCCGCACCGGTGCGGTGGCCCGATCGGGGGCAAGGGTCGACTCGGTCACCGGCTCAGGTTACCGGCGCGCGCTCTGCCTCCCGGACATCCAGCTCGGCGACCTAAGGTGACACCTCGTGAGCACATTCACCGACACCCTGTACCGCACCGCTGCGACGTCGTCGAAGGGCATGGTGACCGGTGAACCGGGTGCGCCACTACGCCGAAGCTGGGCGCAGGTGCACACCTACGCCCGTCGCGTGGCCGGCTCGCTGGCCGCGGCTGGTGTCGAGCCTGGGGACGCAGTTGCGGTGCTGGCCGGCAACCCGGTGGACATCGCGCCGGCCGTGCAGGGTGCGTGGATGCGCGGGGCCAGCGTGACGATGCTGCACCAGCCCACCCCACGCACCGACCTCGGCGTGTGGGTGCAGGAGACGATGACCGTGCTGGGAATGGTGAATGCCCGGGTGGTACTGCTGGGCACCCCGTTCGAACCGGTCCAGCAGGTGCTCACCGATCAAGGCGTCACGGTGGCGGCCATCGGCGGGCTCGGCGACGGACCGGACACCGACCCAGTGGACGTGGCCGAGGATGCCATCGCGCTGCTGCAGTTGACCTCGGGCTCCACCGGGCACCCCAAAGCCGTCCGGATCACCCACGCCAACCTGCAGTCCAACGCCATGGGCATGTGGATCGGGGCCGAGATCGAGATCGACACCGATGTGATGATCAGCTGGTTGCCGCTGTTCCACGACATGGGGATGGTCGGGTTCCTCACCGTGCCGATGATGTTCGGTATCGAGCTGGTGTCGGTCACCCCGATGGACTTCTTGGGCAATCCGCTGCTGTGGGCCGAGCTGATCAGCCGGTATCGCGGCACCATCACCGCGGCCCCCAACTTTGCCTACGCCGTCGTGGGTAAGCGACTGGCGCGCGCACAGGACGGCGCCTTCGACCTGTCGTCCATGCGGTTCGCGTTGAACGGTGCGGAGCCGGTCGACCCGGTCGCCGTGGGTGAGTTCACCGACGCCGGAGCACGTTTCGGGCTGGATCCCCGCTGCGTGGTGTGCGCCTATGGCATGGCGGAGGTGACGCTCGCGGTGTCCTTCGCCGAACGCGGCAAAGGACTGGTCGTGGACCACATCGACGCCGACGCGCTGGAGCGCGAGCGCCGCGCGGTGCCGGTGCAGCCCGGCTCGCCGCACGCCAGGGCATTTCCCACCCTGGGTCCGCTGCTCACCGGGTTGCAAGCCCGGGTGGTCGACCCCGAGGGCACCGTGCTGGGCGCGCGGGGGGTGGGGGTGATCCTGCTGCGCGGGCCAGCGGCGACGCCGGGTTACCTCACCGTGGAGGGCCCGGTGCCCACCCAGGACGCCGACGGCTGGATCGACAGCGGCGACGAGGGATACCTCACCGAGGCCGGTCACGTCGTGGTGTGCGGGCGGGTGAAGGACGTGATCATCATGGGGGGCCGCAACATCTACCCCACTGACATCGAGCGTGCCGCAAGGGAGGTCGCCGGGGTGCGTGCGGGCAACGTGGTGGCGGTGCGGATCGATGCGGGCGACCGCAGGGAGAGCTTCGGGGTGGCGGTGGAAAGCGCCCAGGCCGACGATCCCGACCAGGTGGCCCGGATCCGTAAGGCAGTGACCTCCGCGGTGGTCGACGCGGTCGGGCTGCGCCCCCGCACGGTGAGTGTGCTGGCACCGGGCAGCCTGCCCAAGACCCCTTCGGGCAAGTTGCGCCGCTCCTCCTCCCGCGACCTGGTCAGCGGCTGAGCGAGCGCGCACGCCGCTTCAGTGCACCTGGTTCAGTGCACCTGGTTCTGGGCGTCGGCCAGGCTGCGGGTCAGCAGCAGCTCCGCGGCGTCAGCGGCCTGGACGACCGCAAGCTCGATCTCGGTGCGTTCGGCGGCGCGAAACGGTTTGAGCACGAAGTCGGCCGGGTCCATCCGGCCCGGCGGCCGGCCGATCCCGACCCGTACCCGCAGGTAGTCCTTGGTGCCCAGCGACTGGGTGATCGACCGCAGCCCGTTGTGGCCACCCTCCCCGCCGCCGCGCTTGAGCCGGACCGTGGCCAGTGTCAGGTCCAGGTCGTCGTGCACCACCAGCAGGTCGTCCGCCGTGACGGAGAAGAACCGCGCCACAGCGGCCACCGGGGCGCCGGAGACGTTCATGAAGGATCGGGGCCGGACCAGCACCGTGCGGCGCCCAACTAGCCGCACCTCGCAAATATCTGCCCCGCTGCGCTTGTGCAGGCTGAACCGGCCACCCCCCCGGCTGGCCAGCTCGTCGACCACCAGGAACCCCACGTTGTGGCGGGTGCGTTCGTAGCCGGGCCCGGGATTGCCCAGGCCGACCACCACAGCGGGTCCGGTACCCGGCGCGGCTGCCGCGTCCACGGCTCCTCGCCCGGGAGAGCCGGTCAGTCCTCGGACTTGTCCGGCTCGTCTGCCGTCGACTCGGCGGCGGCAGAAGCAGCAGCCTCCTCGTCGGAGGCGTCCTCCACCACCCCGGCACCTTCGATGTCGAGCTCGGCCTCCAGGTCCTCCGCGGTCGGTGCAGCCACCACATTGACCACCAGCGCCTCCGGATCGGTCTGCAGGGTGACACCGTCGGGCAGCTCGACCTGGCCAGCCTGCACCTGGGTGCCTACCACGGCACCGGAGACCGACACCTCGAACTGTTCGGGGATGCTCATCACGTCGGCCTGCACCTGCAAGGTGTTGGCTTCCTGGATGACCAGGGTGCCCGGTGCGGCGTCGCCGGTCAGTACCACGGTGACGTCGACGGTGACTTGCTCGCCGCGGCGGATGATCAGCAGGTCGCAGTGCTCGATGTAGTTGCGGATCGGGTGCACCACAACGGTCTTGACCAGGGCAAGGTGCTCCTGGCCGCCGACACCGACGGTGAGGACGGCGTTGGTGCCGTGCTCGCGCAGGACCCGGGCAAGCTCCAGGGACGGGAACGCCAGGTGCAGGGGGTCGGTGCCGTGTCCGTAGAGCACAGCGGGGATCTTGTTGGCGCGACGAGTCCGGCGCGCGGCGCCCTTGCCGAACTCGGTGCGCTGCTCGGCGGCGACGCGGACAGCGGTATTGGTGCCGGACACGGTGGTTCTCCTCGGGCTTCGATCGGGGTGTGCGGTCGGAGATCTGGGCGCGGGAGCGAACACAGCGCGGCACGATCGTCCACCGCAGCCGCGTCGATCACGACGACCCAAGCAGCACGCCACCCGGGTCACCCTCGCCGAGACAACCCGGTCAGGTTACCGCGTCCTGGCCGGGCGGGTCCAACCACGTTGGTTCAGGCGTTGCCGTCGAACAAGCTGGTGACCGAGTCGTCCTCGAACACCGCCCGGATCGCCTGCGCCAGCAGAGGCGCGATGGACAACACGGTGAGGGTGGGAAACTGCTTGTCCGGCCCGATGGGCAGGGTGTTGGTGAAGATGACCTCCCGGGCGCCGCACGAGGCGAGTCGTTCGCTGGCCGAGCCGGAGAGCACCCCATGGGTCGCTGCGACCACCACGTCGGTGGCACCGGCGTCACGCAACACCCGCACCGCACCGGAGATGGTGCTGCCGGTGTCGATCATGTCGTCGATCAGGATGCAGGTACGGCCGGCCACCTCACCGACGACCCGGTTCGCCTTGACCTGGTTGGGAACCAGCGGGTCCCGGGTCTTGTGCACGAAGGCCAGCGGCACTCCGCCGAAGGTGTCGGCCCACTTCTCGGCGACCCGCACGCGGCCGGAGTCCGGCGACACCACCGTGATGTCCTCGGTGCCGTACTTGGTGCGGACGTAATCGCACAGCTGGGCGTGCGCCAGCAGGTGGTCCACAGGGCCGTCGAAGAAGCCCTGGATCTGGGCGGTGTGCAGGTCGACGGTCATGATCCGGTCGGTGCCGGCGGTCTTGAACAGATCGGCGATCAGCCGGGCGGAGATGGGCTCGCGGCCCAGGTGCTTCTTGTCCTGACGGGCGTAGGGGTAGAACGGCATGATCACGGTGATCCGCTTGGCGGACGCCCGCTTCAGGGCGTCCACCATGATGAGCTGTTCCATGATCCAGGTGTTGATCGGCGCGCAATGGCTCTGCAGCACGAACGCGTCGCAGCCGCGCACTGACTCCTCGAAGCGGACGAAGATCTCGCCATTGGCGAAGTCACGGGCCGACTGCGGAGTGATGGTGACCCCGAGTTGCTCGGCCACCTCGGTGGCCAGCTCCGGATGAGCCCGCCCCGCGAACAGCATCAGCTTCTTCTTCGGGGTCGCGGAAATCGCACTCACAGAGGCTCACCGTTCTCGTCGTTGCCGGGGTCGGGAGGGTTGGCTTCGGCGGCGGATGCTGCTGCGGCCGCCGATCCTGCGGCGGCGGCGGCAGCAGCCGCGGCGGTACCTGGCCGGTTGGCGAGCACCCAGCCTTCGAAGGTCCGCTGGGGTCCGCCGGACACGGCGAGTGCGCCGGGGGGGACGTCGGCGCGCAGTACTGTTCCGGCACCGGTGTAGGCGCCGTCGCCGACCCGCAGCGGCGCGACGAACATGGTGTCCGAGCCGGTCCGCACGTGGGAGCCGACCACGGTCTCGTGCTTGCGCACCCCGTCGTAGTTGACGAACACGCTGGACGCGCCGATGTTGGTGTGCTCACCGATGCTGGCATCACCCACGTACGTCAGATGCGGCACTTTCGAGCCGGTGCCGAGCTGGGCGTTCTTGGTCTCCACGAAGGTGCCGACCTTGGTGTCCGCGGCTAGTTCGGTGCCCGGACGCAGGAAAGCGAACGGACCGACGCTGGCACGCTCGCCCACCACCGCAGAGTGCGCGTGCGTGCGCACCACCTCCGCATGGGCTCCGACCTGAACGTCGGTGAGCGTGCTGTCCGGGCCGATCCGGGCCCCGGACGCCACCGTGGTCCGCCCGTGCAGCTGGACCCCAGGTAGCAGCTCGACGTCGGGACTGAGGATGACATCGACATCCACCCAGGTCGAGCCCGGGTCGGTCACGCTGACCCCGGCTCGCATCCAATCGGTGAGCACCCGGCGGTTGAGTTCGGCACCGAGTTCAGCGAGCTGCACCCGGTCGTTGACCCCGGCCGCCAGCCAGTGATCGGTGACGGTGTGCGCCGCGACGTGCTGCCCGGCCCCCCTGGCGACACCGAGCACGTCAGGCAGGTACAGCTCACCCTGGGCGTTGTCGGTGGTGAGCTGGGTCAGCGCGGGCCGCAGCACCTGGAGGTCGAAGGCGTAGATTCCGCAGTTCACCTCGGCGATCATGCGCTGCTCCTCCGTGGCGTCGCGATGCTCGACGACGCCCAGCACCGTCGCGTCCGGGCCGCGCAGCACCCGGCCGTACCCTGAGGGGTCCACCAATTCGGTGGTGAGGACCGTGACCGCGGCAGCGGATCGGGTGTGCTGGGAGTGCAAGGCCCGCAGGGTGTGCGCATCCAGCAGCGGTACATCTGCTGAGGTCACCAGCACGGTGCCGGTGAGCGAGGCAGGCAACGCCGACAACCCCGCCGCTACCGCGTCACCGGTGCCACGCTGACGGTCCTGGATAGCCACTGTGACCGCGACCCCCAGCTGCGCCGCTAGCTCGTCGAGCTCGGCGGACACCTGCTCGCGGCCGTGGCCGAGGACGACAACCACCGCTGCCGAGCCCATCGCGCCGGCGGTGGCGACTGCGTGACCCAACAGCGAGCGGCCTCCGATCCGATGCAACACCTTCGGCGTGACCGACCGCATCCGGGTACCGGCACCTGCGGCGAGCACGACGACGGCGGCGGGCGCTGGGCCAGGTTCCGGCTGCGTGGACACGCATCTCCCTCGAACGGCGACGTTGGGATGCACTGGAGTGTCGGGCTGCGCCGACGGTCTGTGATCGTACGGCGCGTGCAGCGGGCGGCCGTACCGCCGCTGGAACTTCTGGCGCTCCGCCGCTGGAAC
>JAABUP010001996.1_pt1 | contig 41253 bp, 59 predicted proteins | sample 5559201 | NCBI WGS metagenome assembly JAABUP01 (sample SAMN10711887, study PRJNA513373) | rock metagenome | isolation source: Antarctica rocks | place: Antarctica
CAGTTGCAACCCCAACCCCTACAGTGGCTAGCCCAGTTGCAACCCCAGCCCCTACAGTGGCCACGCCAGTTGCAACCCCAGCCCCTACAGTGGCCACCCCAGCCCCTACAGTGGCCAGCCCAGTTGCAACCCCAGCCCCTACTGTGGCCACCCCAGTTGCAAGCCCAACCCCTACAGTGGCCAGCCCAGTTGCAACCCCAGTTGCAACCCCAGCCCCCACCATAGCTCCAGTGGTTTCCAGTCCTCCTCCACCACCCCCAACAGGGGCGTCACCGGTCACACCCGTGGCCACGCCTGTGGTGAGTACGCCGGTCACTTCTTCATCCCCAGTCACCACTACCACCCCTACATTGCCCTCCCCTACAACAGTTGCAGCATCCCCATATGCCGCTGTGCCATCTCCTACAGCTACCATTGCAGCTTCCCTAAGCCCTATGTCAGCTGCCTCTCCAAGCCCTGTAACGGTTGCTTCACCAAGCCCTGTCACAGTGGCCTCACCCAGCCCCGTTACAGTGCCTTCTTCATCACCAGTGACGACAGTCCCCCCTATCTCCCCAGCTGCAACTCCCAGGGCAGCATCACCAATCACCACTATGCCTGTAGTGTCCCCTGCTGCAACTGTATCTCCAGTTGCCTCTGCCTCTCCCATTACTGTGAGCAGTCCCGTCACCACTTCCAGTCCAGTGACAACAGCTTCTCCAGTGACTTCTCCAGTGATGACAGCTTCTCCAGTGACTTCTCCAGTGATGACAGCTTCTCCAGTGGCCACTGTCAGTCCGTCTCCTTCCCCAGCCTCCAACACTGATCAGAGCGTGGGCAGCTCCCCAGGCGTACCTCCTATGACCCTGCCACCCACCCCCACAGCAGAGCCCACTACAGCTGCAACTCCCAGCCCCACCACCACCACAGCTGCCACCCCTGCACCCACCTCTGCTACCCCTGCCCCCACCACAGCTGCTTCTCCTGCCCCCACCACTGCCGCTCCTATTGCTTCTCCGGCTATCAGCCCAGTCACCGTGCCCAGCCCAGTTGCCACTTCCCCTGCTAGCCCAGTCACAGTGAGTAGTCCTACCACAGCTGCCAGTCCAGTCACTAACAGTAGCCCTGATGAGATCAGGAGCCCTGCTGCCACCCCCGGCCCCACTAACATCCTAAACGGCTATGTGGGCAGGCCGACAGCAAGCCCCTCTCCAGTGGCATCCCCAACCATTGTGTCCAGCCCTGTGCCCACACCTTCTCCAACCACAGCTGCAAGTGAGTGGCTTGCCCTGAATGGGAACTTAGTTGCTGGTCTTGATGTAGTATGCTGGTGCATAGTGACTGTGCTTATCGGAAGTGACCAACCCATGGTTCACTGCTTGGCTGCACTCATGCTTTCACTTACTGCATCAGTGTATGTGCTATCACAGCCTTTGGAGCACACAAGCAAGGTTGGCCAAGTCCTGTGGTGAAAGTTGTACAATTCTTGCAGGTGGCTTCCCCAGCAGCAATGACACCTTCAGCATCTCGCAGACTACCGGCACCAGTCCCAGTGCTGCTGCTCCAGGCACATCTGCCACAGAAGTGCCGCTGTCAACTGCTACTGCTGTCACTGGTGGAGGGGTGCCTTCACCTGCTGTTGCAGACCTGCCTGCTGGCGTCACCCAGCAGACCTGCCAGCAGTTCCAGTCTGCCTGTGTCTCTTCTGAGAGCACTGCAGCGCCATTTGAATTCACCGTGACTCTTACATGCAACATGAGCAGCAGCTCTCAGGTATGCTCTATTAACAAGGCAAAACAGCAAAGAATTCACTTTGGTGTGCTCTACCATGTGCATGAAGGCAATGCAGCAATAGCCCAGCTGCACTGAAAGGCGTGTTCTTCCCGCCTGATGCTCCCAATCTCATCAGAATATGACCTCTGTCTTCTTCAAAAAGTGACCAGAAGTTTTGGCTGGCTAAAGCAGTATCATGTGTGTCCCTCTCTCTCTCTCTGTATGGTTTTCTCGATGGCTCTTCTGGCGCAGCTCATCAATATGTCAACCAATCTTACATGTGACGTTGCATCAGCCATCAGCAAGCTAATCCCTACTGCAGGTGAGCTACAACTCCAGCCTGGTGTACACAGAGGGCGCCTCCACAGGGTGGGCAGCAGTGGTGCCAGCCACGGGCACCCTCACTCTGGACCAGGCTGCCAGCTTCACCATTGAGATCACCCCCTCAAAGGCTGACACCGGGTACAGCACAGCCTACCTGGCTCTCATGCAGACCTATGCATCAGATGCTGCTGCACAGACTCTCATGGGCACTGTCCAGATCAGCTACTTCAACTTTGGTGCCACCAGTGTCAACTTCACTAGCATTGTTCCCAGTGGAGATGGCACAGCCAATGTCAGTGCTAGTGTTGGGGTGGACTTCACAGCACCTTCGGGCTTCTCGGTACCAATGTCTGGGGCTATCACCACAGATGCATCCAATGTGTCCACAGCTTGTGCCGCTGCTGCACCTAGCTCCATTGTTGGCTCTGCATCCATGTACACATGTGAAGCCTCTGTGCCCATCAAGGTGGGTCCTGCCTCCCCCACCGGATGCTGGGAGTCCCCTTTGTATGCTGCTTTGCTCATGCGTCAACTATGCGTCAACTTCAGTCATCCTGTCACTTTTCATCTACATAAGCACTTGTCATGACCACTATCTAGCGCACTGTTGTGCTTGACTGATAGTTGACATCATGCTGTCTGGTCTGTCCATGCCTGATACAGCGCTGCATAGACCACTACTCCTAGGCTGCCTCTTAATCTGCTAGGATCTACCCTGTGATCAGGCTTGCTTCAGCTGAACCAGCAACAGTTGAACAAAGTGTGTTTGGTAATCTTGTTGCACAGTACTTAATCTGACAATGATTGTGTGACTATGCAGGATGCCTATGAGTGCCTGCAGACTTCCTTTGCCTTTGACGCCAACTTCTCAGCAGCACTGCCTGCCAGTCCCCAGTGTGGTGCCTTCTCAGCAACAGGCAACACCACCTATTGCCAACAGCCAGTCTGCCAGATCTACTCTGTGGACATGGCCTTCTGTGGGCAGGAGGGCCTGGTGACTGACCAGTCACAGGCTCTCTTGGTCATGGTGTGCACACAGGAGGTCAATGTCTGCCTGGACTGCTTCACGGTAACCATACTGGGCCTTGCACAGTCAAGCTATATCATGTCACTTTGTATAATCCAGTCTATGCATTGCCTGCCCTTGCTAGACGATCTTCTCTCACAGATGCGGTTTGCAGCTGGTGCAGACTGTGTTGCTTGCACTTGTGTCTGAGCCTGTCTGCAACATGTGTGTACTAAGTGTCTTGTTGATACTTGTCTGGCCCGGTTTGTGATGCATGCATCCCAACAGGTGTTACTTGTGCTTGTGTCTGGGCTTGTCTGCAGCGCATGAGATAGTGACATGTGGTGCTTGCACTCCAGGTGACTGGCCCCAGCAATGCCACTGTGCAGTACTTCAACTATGCACAGAACTCTACTAGCTCCTACCAGTTGCTGGTGCAATGGGACGAGGCTTACAGAGGCAATGTCACTGTGGACCTGCAGACCAACAGGTGGGTACAGCTTCCTGCTGGTATGCGCATTGGACAACACCTGTATCATTGCTGATATTGGTTCGGCTGTAATCTAAGTGACTGTCTGTTGCTCCCCAACCTGCACACTGCTCATGCATGTGATGAAGCTGATCAAGATTGGCTGCTTGCAGAGATGAGAGCTACTGCAACCTGGACCTGACAGACCCAGTGTGTGGATATAACACAGTTGCACCTGTTGAAGCCCTCAGCTTCATAGTGCAAGACAATGTACAGGTCAAGGCTGTGGCATACAAGATTCTGTATGACTGTGATGGCGGGCAGTGCTCCTACACCTCCTAGGTCCTTATAGGCTTGTTGAGTTGTGACACGCATGATTTGTGTCAGAATAAACTTTTGCTCAAGATATAGCTGATTTTCCTTCTGCCCAACAAGTGTTGAAGTCCTTTTTATACGCCCAACAACCCAATAAAGCACCGTGTATATGTGCTGTGTGCACAGATGTCGGCTCTGATTGTCTTGCTCTGTAGAGTTGCACTGTTGAGTTGCAGCATGATATGGAATGCTGTCAGCATTCTTATTGCGTTGACTGTCAAGTAACTCCGACAATAATGATGATGCAATGTCAGCAAAGCATTAAGACTGTACTTGAAAACAGTCCTTGATGTGCATTACTGTTGTAATAGCTGACATTGCTGTTGTAATAGCTTCAGCTCCTGTACTGATGCTGACTTGATATGCAAAACGTGACTTGACTTGCATGACATTGACCTTGCACCTAAGGAATGCTGAATCTGTCCAGCTCATTGGGCAGATAGATTGCCAGGTCTTATCTGTCATGTTGTCCAAAAAGTACAGGCCGTGCTGGCTGTCTGCTTGAGATGAAAAGCTACCTGTTACAGCAGGGAGCAGATACAGGCTCTGCCCAAAAGGTTGTTTGTACACCAGTGCAGGGGCAGGGGACATGTGTACGTAGGTACACCCTGATGATCAGCATGTGTATGCTGTGCACACCTCCTGCCAATCTCAGCAATCAATACTGTGGCACTTTTAATACCATGTTATTAGTTTTCTTGATCAGGCACAAACTTCTGGGATCTTCATGTCATCATATTGCCATCATTTGCTTCAAGAATGGCAGAACCATATCTGGTTCGCTGAACAAAGCCTTCCTTGCACATCAGCAGGCAGGCCATGCGGGTCATTCAGCGCCAATGCTACCAGATCAGACAAGAACCAAAAGGGGGGCTGTGCTACATCAGTGACCTGCATCTTTTGGCGGCAGGCCTACAAGAAACAGTTGGTCTTTTTGCCTCATTAGTCATCAAATGTCCAACCCCACATGTAGGGTCCTACAATGTGAAAGCCAGCCGTGCTTGGAGACCGTCCAACTTCTAAGCACTCATTCATTCGTTCATTAGACTTTAAAGATCGTTGGGGCCAACTATGACCACTTGACCAACAGACCAATAGACAAGCTTGTCTATATAGGATCACTCCCATTACATATTAAGGAAGCCTAGCTTGGCTCAGCTGAGCGGTTCGGAACATTATAACAGTCGTGGCTTCTGGCAGTGTATACATCGACCCCGTTCAAGCTCACGGGTCTCTTCATGCATCATACGAATTTGTAACATCCTCCAGGCCAGTAAAGAAAATAGGCCAGTGCCTCATGATATTTCAAACCTGCATGCATGTGAAACGTAGAACACCAGTGTCCACATACACGATGCTGGCCTGTTGATGCTTTCTGCGAAGTCTGCAATTGCCTAGCCTAGCGTGCAATACTGCAACTGTACCATGAGCTGTGCTGCAGTCAGTTAGGCAAATATGTATATACCAGCGACATTCAAATGCAGCAACAGCGGGCAGGGCCTAGCTGAGGGTGCCCTAGGGTGCCGGTTAGGTCAGCAGAGTCTGACAGCTGCACTGTCAACGGATTCAAGTTGGGATCGATAAGCATGCTCACCTGCCAGCGTTGATCAAGTCTCAGGGCGGTTCTCGGCTCATACCTTCATTGCCACTGGACCTGTCCTGTCTGGTTTTGGATGACGAGCGAGGTTGACGACGATCAGTCTATCGACCTAGAGGCAAGGATAAGCGCAGACGAGGTTCATACTTGAAGCAACGTGGCTAATGTATCTGTTGGCGCAGTGGAATTTGGGGTTTGTGCAGATACCTGCAGACTCCACAAGCTTGTTGAGACATCAATTTCGGAGCAAAGTTGGTGGCAGACCAGTGAGCGCAACAGCTACATTCCTTTGCAGGATTCTGTCTTGTATTTGGCTGCAATAATGTTACATGGATAATTCCTTGTGCAGGCTTGGTTGGACCCCGTGCACCTGCCTGCCCCTGAGCACCTGACCTGCAGCAAAAATGAAAAACCTCTCAATTTCCTCCTGCAGGTACAGTACCACTTGTTGGTGCAGCAGCAACCATCCTTTGATCATAACACTTCTTGTTACTGCATACTTGTGTTCACGATTGTCAGTAGCATTCTGTAAAACAGACCATGGCATTTATGCAGCTGACTGCAGGTGTACGCCCCTCCACCACATGAAAGCCCAGAGGCATTTCATAGGGTCATATTCCTGTTTGTATCACAAAAGGTGAAGCTGTGCATATCAACAGCATTGTGTGCACATTTTGCTACAGTCACATGTGTCAGCAGGGGCATCGCAATGACACCAGCCAAAAACTGCTAACACTGGTTGCAATTCAGTATACTGTCTGGATGCATGCATGCTGCACTGATCATTGAATGTGTCACCACCTTTGTGCATGCACTGGTCACACCTGTCTTTAAGCTGTGAGCACCTGCTGCAACCTATTACAAGTCTGCTGTGGTGCCTTGCCTTGGTTTCAGTTCCACCTGTACCCCGAGGAAGCAAGGTTTTGTCCCACATTTGACCCAGTTGTTGACATGACAATGTTGCATGTCAGGGATCTCAGCTGGCACTTCCAGGCGCTGCAAAAGCATTTCGCTGTCAGTTGCCTAGGAGTAACCCATACTACAGCCCTGAGCCTCCCACCTCCAAACAAAGACTCCCTCCAGCTCTGCAGGTTGCTTATTTGTGCTTGTCCCCTCTGCAAGCACATGGCACTGCAACTGGCACTGCCCTGTGTTGTGTGATACGTGCCCAGCATCTAAAAAGTTGAATGCATTCAGTCCTGCTGCTATTGCTCACAGAGCGCTATGTCATGTGCATGCCAATCCCAGTCATGTGCATGCCAATCCCAGTCATGTGCATGCCAATCCCAGTCATTGCGCTGTTTTTCTGCTGCCTTCGCACAGTCATATTTTCCAAAGCAGATCAAGCCACGCTGACACCCTGCTGACATGCTTGCTGTGTACAGGCAGAGCAGGTTGCGCAAGTAGCCAACTTGGACCCATGGCAAGTCATACAGCATGAAGCAGCGTTTGCTGCAGGGGAGCCAACTGCGACCCTCTCAGCTGGTTCCCCAACAGGGGTACAGCTATACAAGGAGCTGGAGATGATTGTGAAGCCGGAGTCGCAAGGCAGCACTGCTGGCTCTGATGAAGAATCACATGTGCAGCAGTGAGCACATGCTGGAATGTACATCATCATTGCTGTAGCATGCTTGTATCAGCAATATAAGCATATCTACATTATCAGGGATGTGACCTGCTGCATGCAGCAGGGCCAAACACAGTTTGTTAGATGGCTCATGTGTTGTGCCCTGTAGGCATGCCCGCCTCAGACCCTTGTTGCACGATGCAGAAGCTCTGCCAGTGCCTGCCAACTAAACTGCAGGTGCCTACACAAATACAGGGCTGTTGCATGACAAGTGATGAATGCAATTGCCTGCGGCATCAAGCATTGTACATTTGTGTGTATCTTGCGTCTGATCATGTGTGCGTGGAGTGCTCAGGCTGATCAGGGAATATGAGGGCACGCGAGCCACTGAGGGTGAATTGACAGAGCAGGATTTGCCGCCAGAGATGCTGGCTGATGTGGAAGCCAATCAAACAGAAGATGAAAGGTCAGCCGCCCAATTTTCATGTGCCATGACACACTAGCAAGCTTCACTTTGGCCTGATGAAGCAAGCCATGATATACTAAGCTCTTGTTCAGCTGACAGATGCAAGGGTTGACACTCATGTGCTTGTGCAGCAATTGCTCTCTGAGTCAGCTGCTGCATCAATCCCTGATCACATTTTCCAGGAGGTGGTCCCGTCAACCCTCTGCTTACTTCTATTTGGACCTACTTGTGCAATCTGTCAATCAGTAGAGTGTGCAAATGCTTTGGAATTCTTAAAAATTGCCATGAACAAAATTGGCAGCTTGCAATGAGTGCTCTCTTTTCTACACCAGGCATCCCCTGCTTGCAAGACAAGCTTGCCAAAAGGGAAAAATGGCTGAAGATATTTGCTTTCATCTGTAATTACGCGGGCAGGCATTGCAGCCCAACTAGCATGCAATAAGTGGTGGTGATGATGATACTGTGCTCAAATTGGGCCAAGCATATGAGATAATGTCAGAGTGTATATGTTTGTCTTTTGATTTGGCTTTGTAGCATGTGCCAGCCACTGAGACTCAGCTCTGTCTTGCCAATGTGCTATGCAGTGTGTTGCAGCCAGAGCGTGATGCACGAGGCTGCTGTGCTGAAGCTGCACTGGTGACTATGCATGTGGAGTCATGTGGTGTAGGTCACTCCTGTGAACAATGTATGAACCCCTTGGCTGCAGGCAGTTTGCTCACTTTGCAGCAGTGGTTGCAGAAGCCCCCGGGCAATGCCTGCGCTACTGCTTTGATGAAGGTGCTCAACCCCTGTGGCCCAGTTGCCAGCACATGCCCACACCCGAAGACATCCCTCCCTGCCAACACTGTGGCACTGCCAGGAGGTTTGAATTTCAGGTAATTGGTCATAGTCTGCCAATACTGACAAACATACTGGCTGAGTGTACTGCTTTGCATGTAAGTGCTTATATGCATGTTGGCCTTGTGCACAGCTGTAAAACTTTCACCAGAATAGCAGTGCATCAGCTGATGAATGCTGCATGCCACATGCCATCCCAGTATTGGTGAGACTGGTACAGGGGAGCTATGACACAGGCCTGTCATTTTGTTATGAAATAGCTGTGTCATCTGGCCAATGCAGGTGCTTCCACAGCTGCTTCACCATATGGATTTGGACGCTGAAGATCCTGAGAGCCCTGATTGGGGCTGCATCGCTGTCTATTCTTGCCCCAAAAGCTGCAGCGACTTTGTTAGCACAGACAAGTCTGCATACACAGAAGAGTTTGTCTGGGTTCAAATGCCTTGAGGCTGCATGTAGACTGGACTGATTTTTGTGCACATGCATATGTTGCTGCAAAGTGTATGCCACCTCTCCATGAGCACATTAATGTCATCAGCTGTTTGCTATGCATGAGTAGCTGCGCCCTGAAGACTCATTGGGTGGTAGCACTTGTTTGCCATTAGGGCCCGGCCCCACAGGGCATGCAATATGGACACACGTTGCAATACTTGAAGCCAAACAGAATTTGAAAAACCAGTCCGCAAGCACAAAGCTAGCCTGGTCACCTTCAAGATGAGGGATGGATGTGCTAATCTGAGGGCCCACACCCATGCTCCATACTATTGAGCCGGCATCAGCAGAGTTGACAAGCATCCCAATTGAAATCCAAACCACACTGAGTTTAGGCAGGCAAGGAGCACTTCTCAGCACACAGATACTGCAAATCTCATTATTCTAAGGGGCATAGATGCAAATGAATTGGAGAATTGAGGCCATCAACTTGAAAGATAGAGACAACAGGGCTGTCAGAATTAATGTAGTGATGTTGGTCGGCTTGATCAAGGGCAGCTGGCATTGGTAACACAACAGCGCAGTCATGGCCCTTTGCACTGACAGAGTGTTCCTGTCCAAATTTGATATCCAGCACCATTCCAGGTTGCATCTACTGGCCATAAGGCATGTCGCTTTTGTTTGTAAATGCAGCTTGGAGCCAGTGAGAATGGTTTGTACCTTGCTTAGGATTACATTTACAGATAATCAGGGTTTAGAACTTTCCTCATTAGGGCTTATGGGTTGTATTCACATTTGTAGAATCAAACCATATTGACAGATATGATGCACTGGACAACAAAGCTGAGCTGACAGAGGCGATGAGGTCAATGTTGAGACTGCATGGAGCTGACATGACTGATGCCATGGCAGATTGGTTGCAGGCAGGCGCTGTCCAGTGCATATTTATCATGACCTCTCAAAGCTATGATGATGTCTCTTTGGTTCCAGGAATAATGACATTCTGCTCTCCGTTGGAACATTTGGACTCTGTTACCTGATGCTTGATGCTCGTGGCTGTCAGAACTATCAGCTAGAACCGTCAGCAACAGCTCACACAGCAACACAACCGGCAGCAGCTCCAACTTGTACTGTAATTACTGCGCGATACACTCTGCACTGCACACTCACAATTCCCAAGCTCCTGCTCTTACACAACCCCTCTTCACACTTTGTTTTACACCTACAATGATGTCATTATGTCTAGACGAGATCTGCATCCATCGTTGAGTCAAGTCCTGGAGCTCAACTAATCTGTTTCACAAGGCACCCTGCAAGTGTGATAGTCACTTTGGCAGCAAGGTCAGCATACTGATGATGCTGACTACATTCAAAATATGTTGGAGTGTGTGCTGCATATCTGAAAGAGGCACTTTCCTGAGTGTTCTGAAGTAGGCAGTTTGATCAGCTGCAACACATTGAGGATGAGAAAGCTTTGAACTGTGACAATGTGCTCACACCATGCTGATCCAGCGCTGAACGCTGTCATCAAATTGCTTTCATGATGAATGTTGGCTGAGTAACAACCGCAAACTCTGATGAGTGACTCAATATGAAGGGTCATGATGATACAAAGAATTCTAAATCAGAGATTGCTGATGCTGAATAGACTGCTGATTTCGGTTGCTACTTGGTCTACTCGTAGCCACGCTGCCAGGCCTTTGAGATCCCCCTGACATTGGCCCTTGACTGCTGCCCACAGTGATGGGAGGTATCAGCCCTTTTGTTGCTGTCTGGTTCTTCCATTGCAATCCAACACCACTACCTTGAGTCCCAATGACAGTTGAGCTGCTAGGAACAGCAGCTGGCCGGTTTGAAGCAGTTGCCCCTGCAGAATATAGTTGCGCATCTACAAAAGGGCCTCAGCTGCTATTGTCCTCTTGAGTAACTTTACATAATGCCTGTTGCCTGACTAGAATGTGTAGGAAGCTGCAAGTTAGAGCCTAACTATTTGTGGATGATACCTCCTGTGACATGGCAGGCTTGACTGCAACCCTGAAAGCTCAACATTCACAGCAGCAAAGACAGATTGATAAGCAGACAACCACTGTGACACTCACCAGAAGAGCCCCGCGAGAGGCTAAGTTGTGAAAATGGATCAGGAGCAGCACTGCTCTGCATGCTTGGGAGACTGGGCTGAGCCAGTCTGGGAGGTCCCCCTTGCCCCATTCCCATCCCCCTCCCAGGCCCACCCAGATCAGGGTCTGTCCAAGATGGATCCATGAACAGGGCATCAACCCTGTCATTACTCATGACATTTGCTAATTGATCTCCAGGATGTGGGGCCTGAGGCTTAGGCCGCTGGTAGGAAGTCAAAGCAGGCCCTGCAGTCAAGGGGCACAGAAGTAAACAGCAGACACAGAGTGCAAGTAGAGATGCGGAGTAGTTGGCATGAGAAGCCATCACAGCCTCGTGTAACATTCATATAGGACAAGAGTGCAAGGAAAGGTGACAGAACCTGCAGGTGGGGTGCTTGCCTGAGGACAGGCCATCAAACAGTGAGACTGATAGAAGGTCATTGGCACCCCCCTCATGGCTGGGCTTAGCAGCCTGGGTGGCTGGGAGCCCTGCAAAAGGGTCACTAGGCCCTGCTGAGGAAGGCGCGTCCCGTACTGCAGCTATGGGCTTGGAGTTCTGCCATGAGGGCTGAGAGGCAGGCTGTGGGTTGAGGCGGGCTGCGGAGGCTGGAGGTCTGGTGCCAAGCGCAGCTTGGGAAGGCATGGCTGGGGTATCCCATGAAGTCATGCCACCTGTCAAGCTACCTGTATCCAACAGCTGCACTCTGAGGAAGGTGGTTTTGATGCATACAACTCTACTGCAAGCCAGCTGCAACAGCAGCAGACTCCAATGTGGATGACAGACAGCCAGCATGAGTTGATGCACATTCTTATACAGCAATCTCTGTTATGTCAGCTGACCGGTATGGTTTTGGCTGCCTGGCAGTTACCCACCACAGCAACCAGCATGCAGCGATGCCCTGTATAGCAACATGGATGGCCATTGACAGAGCAGCGGCACAGCCCTCAGTGGCAGCAGATACCGACAGCAATGATACAGATCAGTGATTGGCATTACTTGGATTGCTTGATGGCCTAGCAGTATTGACAGCAGAGAGGGCTGCAGACTCTGGCACCTCCAGCTCCCGGGCCCTCTTGCTCTCTATCTGCCCCAGGATGCTTTTCACCATCCTGCAATTGACGTTGGAGCATACTTGGATGATAAAGTGATCATAGCATTGTGTTCTCTATCACAGCAAATCACCATAACATGAACAGCTTGGTGCTCATTTGGTTTTCAGCAAACATTGCAATTTGATTGGCATCAGATCAAACACAACAGACTTCCTGTCAAACCACGGCAGTGTGCAGCCATGCAACGTTGTTGCAGGAAATTGCCTTGACATGTCTGTGTGCACAGTATGATAAACAACAGTACAAAGAAGGTACACACAAGCGGGCAAGCCAGTGCTAGTAGCCAAATGGTCATCATTGCTCCTCTGCAAAATGCAGAGTGAATGAGGTTGGAGCCGCACCCCATGGCCTGAGAGAACTGGGGTCCAGACAGGGCAGGTAGAACCAGCAGGGGGGTCAGCAGGGGCAGAACTTCCTTGGCAGCCATGCCCAGGCCGTATTGCTTGGAGATGGCATCTCCCAGAGCCAGCACACACATCACAGTGGGTGCAGTGTGATCCACTGCAGACACCTACAGTCGCACACACACACACACACTCAGCTCACGAGCATCCAAGCACGCGTGTGCCTCTACACTAGGTGCCTGATACTTGCATGCTGTGTAAAACTTGGTAAATTGAGGGCAGGTGGGCAGGTGCACAACAGCATACCTGAGCAAGCTGACAAAACAATAGTGCCCACTGCATGTTGCTGTCTTACACTCCCCATACACGCAAGTCATTCAACCTAATTGGCTCTGTCCAACACAGCTTTTGATGTTTGAGGACAGTAGCAAAGTGGCCACTGGAACATGAAGAAGGCTGAGGAAAAAAGTGCACTGCCTGCAGCGCCTGCTGGATTGCTCTACACAGACACAGCTTCCAAGTAGCCCAAGACACAGCCTAATGTGGTGTGTTTTGGTAAAGGGAGGCCGGAGGCAAACAAGAAGGCATACCTTGCCAGCAGTCTGGAGCATCTTCCCTGCCTCGTCTTCATCAAGCCTGGCTGCGAGCCGGCCCATGCAGGTCAGAGAGTTCACTCTTACAGAGGCAGAGGTGGTCTTGAGGCACAGGGTGTGCATCCTGGGCAGCAACTCTGACTTGAGGGTGGTATACTCTGTCTGCTCCGCCACAGACGGCAGCTGCTTCAGCATCTCATCCTGACACCTGGGATCACCTGCAACGTCATACTTCGCCACCTTGATGACTTGACATGAGACATGACTCTCCCATTACCTATTCTCTTTGACAGGTTTCTGGTGCATGCAATTAGGGCAGGCGCATCAGGTGCACTGATTGCACGCACGATAAACCTTGATCTTCTCACTTGCTTGTTGATTTCATCATGGTGTGCTGAGGTGATCTGGTGCACTTAGAGCCCTGTTTGCAATAGAGTTGAGGGCCAGCTATGGTCATTGCACACGTGAAGGAGTGACAGCAGTTGAGGCTCGTTTTACCTTGCTCAGCTGCCCGTACAAGCAGAGGAACCATCATAGAAGTGACATAGGGCCGGGGCATGCTCTTCACCAGGGTGGGGGTAGAGCGCACCAGCAGCAGCAGTGTATCCCCCTTTGCTGACTGGAAGATGGGCATCAATGCAGGTGCTGTCGTATCAGCAAAGTCCTGCAACAAATCACTTTGGTACACAGGCTCTGCAGATGGTTCTTGACACAGCAGATTTCCCCAAAGAATGCTTCTGTTGCTGCTGTGTATGCAATCTAGCCAATTAGGCAGATGGCCTTCTTGTAACACAACAATGATCCTGGTGCATTTGCCTGGCGATTGTGCACCCGCTTGAAGCAGGAGTTGCAGTTGGCTATGTGGACTCACTGTGACACTCTTTGTGCTGACTGTTAGCTGTTATGCATGCTGTATCACCTGTTTATCCTGCTTGCCTAGGATGTGGATGACTAAGGGCAGAACCAGCTGCTGTAGCTGCTCAGACCGTACTTCTTCCAGTAGGTGTGGCAGCACCTGCAACATAGCTTTGTTTGTATTGGCGTAAATCACCACGTCAGCACATGCTGCTTGATCTGCCATGTACAAGTGAATCAATGGCAACACAAGGCCCCCATGAGGTACCTGCATGATAGACTTTTGCACAATGCAACCGATCTGAAACACTGGACTGCAGTGAGTGCGCAAGACCAGGGCCATCTATGCTGCAGATATGCATGCTGCATTTGCAAAGAGTACCTTGAGCAGAAGCACTCTGTCATCAAATTTGTGCCAGAAGGTGGTGAGGTCGTTCAGGAAAGCTGCCTTTTGCATGGTGTCCCGCTGTATCATGCTATCCATGAACCTCAAGGCACGCAACATCACATCCCCCTGCACAGCCAGCAATCCAAGCAGGTGCATATGAACTATCCAAGCCAGGCAAATCTAACATAAGCAAGCATCTAAGCATGGTACCAAGTCAATGTTGCATACACAACATTGATTTCTACAAAGTCTGACACATCTGACATCAAAATGCCAACAACTTTGAGACAAACAGCATTGCAGGCCTGGCTGTTGACAAAAAGGCACTCTGTGAGTGCTGTCGATAGGAAGGCCTGTGAAGCAGAGGAAGGCAATGACAGCATGTGTACGCAGACAGAACAGGGCTGAGCCAGGCAAGACACTACATCACAGCTCTCTGGTATGACTCCTGGCTGCAGCCTCAGGGGGCTCCCATTATGACCGCCAAAAGGCACAGACCTTTTCTGTTCTACAGGTGTTTGGATCTGACCTGGAAGTACTGAGAGCCTGTAATGGAGATGGCTGAGGGCCTAGCAGCAGGCGTCACAGACAGCATTGGCCCCAACAGGGTCTGCAGCTCATACGAAACTGCTGACAAATCCACTTGCTGAAAGGCTGAGATCTTAGAGCGGTAGTCGTAGATGCTCTGGCCAACATCCAGCAGCTGCTTTCCTCCAATCACCTCGTACATCACAATGCCTGCAAGCATAAACGCTCAAATCTCAGTGTTCATACTGCTGGGTTGAGTATTCCCAGTATTGACGTCTGCAATGTTCCCCTGACCATCTCTGCATCACAACATGTGTTACAAGTCAGCTTCACCTTCACCTCATGTTGAGCTGCACATGACTTATGCAGAAAGCAGCACCAAGCTTGCCACAGCATGGCACTAAGGACTACTTTCATAAGTATAATCAGCACCAAATAATATGCGGGCACCAGTGATGGCTAATGAAATGTGCAAGGCGGATCAAAGATGACAACACATGGCTCACCCAGAGTGAAGATATCTGCAGCTGAGAAGAGGCCACCAGCGCTCTGCAGGGCGCCCACCACCAGCTCCGGGGCGGTGTAAGAAAGAGCAGGCTGCAGCGCAATTTCACAGTCAGCAAGAGATCTGTTATGGCAGTATCAGACAGCTTCTTGGTCAGTCTGTCATGACAAGCACTGTAATTTGCATGGGTTGCATGTCAAGAGAAGGTGTTGCTGCACGCATTTTGGATTTCTCACGTTGCCCTGTACAGACACATCCTGTGCAGACATGTTGTGGAGATATCAACATTGTAGGTGGCACGCTGACCAAAAAATTCGATTACAGACATGTGCACTACCCTGAGAGCCTGTGCAAGACAATTGCTACTATCAGAGTAGTCAAAGGCAGCTTCAGCAGGATTGCTGTTGCCAAACTCAGCCAGCATAGCAAAGCCAAAGCCTGCGAGCTTCCACGCACCACCAGCAGTGATGCATATGGCCTCAGGGCTGATGCCCCTGTGTATCTGGTTGGCCTGGCTGTGCAAAAAGTGCAGCCCATCTGCCACCTACAGCAAATTACATGTCTGATCCTGGGCTGTGCTGCTGCTGGTGACACCAAAGAGCATGTGCATGCAAATCTTGGTGCCTGCATATTTCTATGTAAATGGTCAGGTAATGACTGTGTCAACTTGAACCAGGCCTCACTGCAAGATTGCTGTTGCTGCTTCAGACTGGGTATGCAACATTGACCTGATGAACGCTGCTGGCAATACTGCATGCATGATCTGCCAACTGTGCATGCATAGTCAGCATGGAAGCCATACCTGTAGAAAGCCATGTTTGATTTCCAGCTCAGAAAGCTGCAGGCTATCAGCTACGCTGCTTCCGACTGCTGATGCTTTTCTCATTCGCAGCACATCAGCAACAGAAGCTGTGACTGCCTCTGTAACCATGACAAGCTGACTACGGTTCTCCTCAAAGGGCTCAAGCAGGCGCACAACATTTGGGTGCTTGAGCTTGGCCAAGCTGGCTGCATCTTTGCGGCACAGCTGTAGGAAGGCTTCTGCTACCTTGGCATTGCCTCTGCTGGCGTCAGTGACAGACCTTTTGTCTAAAATCCAAACACTGGCTGATGGGTTGGAAATACCTGCAGGCACATGGTCGTATTTTATGCATCGATTATGTCTCCGGTATTGGAGAGTACATGCACCTGTCGTGCACGGCATATTTTCCGGAGCGCATCGTACCCTCTTTCCGGCTGCGCGCTGCAAATATCTTGCACATGCAGCTGGGACCAGCGCTGCCGGTTAGGCCTTGCACTGTGTACTCTCGGAGACACTTGGCGCCCACAACTTGGGACGAAAGGTCCTTGGCAGCGACTGCAGCCTGAGAGGACAGCTCTTTTGCTGTCTGCGCAGCTTGTCCCAAGTAGGACCTGACTGTCTGCATGTTAAGATTCATCGTATCGTGCGGAAATCGATCAAGTTGGCGTAACACCAGCGCCCCTGACTGAACAGGCTAGCCGTAGGCAAACGGGATGCGGATGCCGAGATGTCAGCAGATTGAAACTGGCGGTCGTGGCTGATCAACTCAAGGTGTGCAGTGCGAAGACTGCGCTGGTGTAGGAGCGTCAAGCGCTGAAGAGCCTGCCACTGCTGATTGCTGCTGACGATGCTTGTGACTAGCATCGCATCCTAGCTTACTTCAACCTGAGCTTCCGCCAGATGCGCCTATGTGTTTGGTGACCCAAAGTCACCAATGTTTCGTCCAAATTGCCTGGGAGCGAATTAGTGAAGTCGCGGAAGAGATTGTTACAAATTCGGCGTCATTTGGCAAGCAAGCAGGCTTCAAAACTTGTTCCTAAGCACAGAGCAGTCCGAAAATCTCGTTTTGCGTCCAGCTAATATGTGTTGACACAAAGCCGTGAGGGACCTCAAGAGTCTGATCATGAGTCAGCGCCGTTCGGAAAATCGTCCTGATCTGATCAGTCCTTTCTGTACCGTCTTTACCTGATAGAGGGTTGTGAAATCATGGGCATGGCATAACATTACCACCTGACACAGTCTTGAGATCTCTGAGCCTGCGCAGTTATGCTTCACACCAGCTGACTCATTCGGCAAGTGGGTCCATGTCAGCTGCAGTCAGTAACGTGCCTGCTCCACAAGCAGGGGCTTTGGCAAGAAGGGAGCTGGAACGAACTGACTTTGAGGTGACAGCTTAAATGCATCTAGATGCTTTTGCTGCACTGCGTTCCTGACTACACACATCAGGTTTCTAAGGTGCTGCTCAGGTTGCAGAGTCAGTCTTGGCCAGGGATGTGATCTATGCATGTCAAGGGATCGACAGCAAGTACTTGCGTTTTTATGTCGTTTCCAAACACAACCTGGGTGGCTTTGAGGTTGACAGTCAAGCTGGCATATCTGCTGTTGAACGACAAGTTCTTCTGGTCCTCTGTGAAATTGGCTGGCTGTTCAAGTAAGTGAAGCAGCTCTTGATGCTATACATGTCTTATGTGAAGCTGGTGCTGACTGCCTGATGAGCAGCCACAACTATATCCAGGAGCAGTCCTCAAGTTTGCTTTGCTGCTGGCAAATTTTAGGCACACAAATGGCATAGTGATGATGTGCGGTACATCATCTGCCAGTCAACTATAAACAGAACCTGTCACAAACATTTGGCTCAGCCTTGCATCTTTCAGCAGTGTCCTGACCTTTGTGTTGCAGGCATATACAAGCACATGCATCCAGCTGCAGTGAGTCTGGGATTGCTGGCGGCACCATCCGCCAAAGCTTCTGCTCAGCTCTGCAAGCAGAACTGTCAGAGTTCTACCACCTCATGGCTGTCTTGCAAGAGCAGTCCCTCAGGGAAGCTCCAAAACCAGACAGCCTGTCTTCAGGTAATCTTCAGGCTGGCCATGCTGCTAAGGCTTCTGGCAGGAATGGCCTGTTAGACAGGACGTAGCTAGCTGTCCTGGACACATCATGCTTCTTTTGGATCAAAGCATTTGGTGTTGGCATGCTATGCCCATATGCAACTGTTTCCAATGGACATGCAAAATGCAGTATGCACAGCGCAGTCCAATTCTGGTACACAATCTGTTACACCTCACTGCAGCAGCTTTTTGATGTGGTAGGGCCACATGTGTACATGAATGAGGTGGCACAGCTGAGGTAATGACTGCAACACCTTGGTTCTGAACGCATTGTTGTCTCATCACCACTGTTGCCTGCAGGCCAGACCGGAGCAGGATACTTGACCTTGCGGCGCCTGATTGTCTGGTTGGCAGAGCCTAAGATTCGCATGAGGGGTCTAGCAGGCATTGCAGATGCAGCTGCACACCTAGAGGGCGGCGCTTTGATCAATGCTGTCGATGCGCTTGCTCAGCACGGAGACTCCTTGGTGCAGCAGTTCATCTCTAGAACGCTGCAGCAGATGTGTCAGCCCTTGTTTCAAATGGCAAGGGAGTGGGTGTTTGATGGCAGACTAAACAACGCAGGCACTGAGTTCTTTGTTGTCAGCACAGGTGTGGGTTTCAGCATTAAACTTCTGCAAGGAAGACATACACACATACCTTGGCACTCAATGCTTGGTGTCATTTAACACCAAGCTTCAGCTGCGTTTTCCTCTTGTGCGTTGCATGAGCACACCTGAATTGCACAACAAGTTAGACAGTCAAGAATGCAACCACTGCCTGCCTGCACCTTCTGCTTATATTACATGGAATGCTTGGGAATCTTAAAGGCGCACAAGTAAGATGTAAAAATGCATTGCATTGTTCACGACTGCGATTGATGCATGCAGGTTTGTCAGATGATTTGTGGCGCAATGGGTACCGGCTGAACGAGGACATGCGGCCCAGCTTCATCAGCAAGCAGATGGCAGGCACCATCCTACGGGCTGGCAAGAGCATCAACTTCTTGAGGTACCTTGCAAGCTTGTGCTGGACCACCTTCTTCTCTTGTGCTTACTCTGGAAGTTGCGTGCTTGGAAGTTGCACCATCAGTCTTGCTGTGGCATATTGTTCATGTTGCTCGTGAACGCTAATCAGCATCCATGACTTGACTGACTGCCCTATGCATTAAAAGATTTGATGATGGTCGTTCCCTGCAACGTGATACCTCATAGTATCATATGTCAGCAAGCCATCAGGCTGTTCTGTGCAGCTTTGGTGCTCCATAGCTTTGAGATCGTCTGTCACGAGCACACAGATGTTATATTGTCATGCAATGCATGCAGGCAGTGCTCTAGTGAGGGTGAATGGATCAATGGCAAGGAGCGTTCTGCCATGTTGGCTGCGGCGTGTACCTCCTCCTCATACCGTCAGGTGAGCCAATGACAGTCCTGCCTGCCTGCCAGTCTTCAGTGTCATCAATGGTCCCATTAAGGCCATGGGCCTGCTATCTCAACCAAGCTCAGCAACAATGGCATTGACTACTCCCAGGTGTGTTCTGACATATTTGCACAGTCTGCAAGCAACACGGCCATGAAGTATGCACTGTAGTGTATTCACGCCTGAGCAATAACAATGTGCATGCAGATATGGCAATGGGAGCATGCCATCAATGACGCAGCAGCAGCTATTGACAAGCGCCTGCTGAATGCCATCTTCACCAAGTACAGCCTTGTCAAGCACTGCAATGCCCTCAAGCGCTATCTCCTGCTTGGCCAAGGTGACTTCATTCAAACCTTGATGGACCTGCTTGGTCCTGATCTGGGCAACAAGGCAGGGGAGATGTCAGAGTACCAGCTGAATGGCAGTCTGGATGCCGCCATCAGGGCCTCCAATGCGCAGTTTGATGATGCTGACATCCTAGACCGACTCAGGGTGAAGTTGGCCAAGCCCACATCCATGGAGACTGGTCGGTTTTGCTGCTGCTCTGCGTCTTTCTATCCCCAATGCGTGCCTTTTGGAAGTTTACATTACTGTACCTAATGTTCTGCAGAGTACTGCCCTACTTGCAGATGTTTTGCTGATGCCAAGTATGGACAGCAGCAGTTGACCACAAGTGTGCTGCCCTAAGCTGTGTAACAACCTCCCTGCTGCTATCAAGAGTGTCTGAAGTTTGATTCAGATGTGCCAATGACTTGTGGTTTACCCCCTGTGTCATGGTAGGGAAGCATCTGACAGACATGCAGCTTGGTCTGTTGTCGCCTAGTTGTTGCAGCCTGGGTTTTCATATTGTGCTTTTTGGTAGGCTACTGCAACCTGCCACAGCACCAAAACACAGTATGCAAACTTAATTGCATGCAGGCTGGGATGTGTTCATACTGTGGTATGATGTGAAGGAGCCTCTGTCCTCTGTCATCACTGGGCAAGCCATGTCGGGCTACCTGCGCCTGTTCAGGCTACTGTGGACTCTCAAGAGGGTGGAGCATACCCTGAACAGGGTGTGGCAGGTCATGAGCGGCATTCAGCGCCAGCTGACCACCATCCAGGGCCTTACCAGTCAGTATGGACTGCCCTGCCCTGGTGAGATGGCTTGTGTTGTCCCCTGTGATTGTCATGAGGACCACAGAGACATCAAGCTTGCCATGAAAGTCTCATTGTGACTGTGTCAAAGCAGTGATTTGCCGTGAGAGTTTCATACCCTCTGCTTCATGGGTAATGAACTTGTTACAGCACATAGCAGATGTAAAGCTGCATGAATCAAGCATGTTACCATGACTGGCCATGTGAACAGCATTTGGAAAAGTGCCTTTGTACCTGTGTCACTACTTGATGTGTGCCAAAAAATGGCACTTTTTGTGAATGTTTGGCATCAGTGAAGCAGACGTGCCACCAAAAGGCATGATATAGCAGGTGTGGAGAGCGTGTGGCTGGAGTTGCGGCATTGCCACTGCCTGCGCAATGAGATGGCTCACTTCTGCACCGACCTCCAAACTTACATCATGTTTGAGGTGCTGGAGACTGCCTGGGATATCTTCATGGCTCAGCTGCAGGTCATTCCTGCACTTCCTCATTCTCGACTCACTGTGCCAACGTGATCCCTGGGCATGTGCAATTGCAAGTCTGTCTTCAGGCAACAGGCAGCTCACACTTTGACAGCAACATCATGCACGCCTCTAGAATGCAGGCAGGCATTGAGACACTGCAGGACAACTTGCTTGTGGTTTGCTTCATTGAACGGACACTGTTGATGGCAAGCATGGCAAGGTGCTGGCATGTGCTGGCACATACCATGTGGCACCACCCCATCAGATCCCTGCTAGATGCGGGCATGCAACTTGCTGAACTCGAATTGTGGTCCAGGAGTTGGAATGGCAAGTCTGTGGTGAGTGTGCAGGCTGCAAGAGATCTGGACACTGTGATTGCAGCGCACAGCCAGTACCTTGAGACACTGCTGAAGAAGGCTCTGCTAGATGACAATGTAGCTGACAGGCCTGGTGCAGCGGCTCAGAATGGCCTGCAGGGGCACTTACACGTGATCCTGCGTCACATGCTGAACTTGATGGGCCCTGTGGCACGGCTCAATGAGGCGGTGAGGGCACCACTTGCCTTTATCACTGCATGGACAATTTGAAACAATCCCAGATCGCCTGCTGCATGTCACAATGCAGCAGATGAGCAGTCATAATGTGTTTAGCAAGCTGCTGTCATAGATGTGCATGTGCGTCATAACTATCAACAAACCCATTGTAAGCACTTCAGTGTGATTGTTGCATGTGCGTCCTTGACTCTGCCATGTGCATGAATGCAGGTGACAATGGCTGCTGCTGAGCTGAGGGGACGGGTAGACCTGATCAAGCACCGCCAGAGTCTGTCTCAGTGGGGCACTACAGAGCAAGACAAGGAGCTGGTGGGAGTGCCATCAGACACACTTAACGAGTTGCATAATCTGTTGCAAGACAGCAACAAGCAGTTCAGGCACCAGCAGCAGGATTTTGTGCATTTGCTCGCTACCCAAGCCCATGTTGATCTCAGATATCTCATCTTCAGGCTTGACATCTCTGAGGCCATATAGCTACAATCTGCAGAGTGTACATTGCAAAGTTGGCCAGCCACACCACCATGACTAGGGATGGGCAATTCACTTATTTCACCGGACCAATGTCATCAGTCACCCAGTAAAGATACCAATTGGTAAATAACAAAGTAATTTATCCATAAAACTGTTACTGTCCAACTGCCATACTCAGTCGGCCAACTGCCATACATGGCCATTTTCAGTTTCGAAAGCGGCAAAGCACAGCTCTTGCTAAGGGCGATGCATCTGCCAAGTTGCACAATTTTTTTAGCAACATGCCTACCTCAAAACGACAATTCACCTGTTTAAACGGGTTTGAAATACGACAAATTCCCCCAAAAACCCTCGACAAAACATATTTTTGCCACCAAATCCCCCTAATTTCGGCTCATCTGGTCTTATTTTGCCCATTTCTGTGAAACGAAATGAAACGACCCAACAGTCAATTAGAAGTAATTGCAGCAACGATATGGGTAGAATCGATTCTACCCAGTAATGATCGATGAAAGGTAATTTGCACACCCCCAACCATGACGTCTGCAAATGTTGGTGTATTGTTGCAGCATGTCCTTGTATCACTAGTGACACTTTGACCAGAGTCTACCAGTGTACCAGAGTCTGCAGTGTTGTTCTCTGGAACGGACAGACTTGATTACAATGCTGAGCCGTTGCCATGACTGCAAGCGATGAGACATAGTCGTTACACCCAAAATTTACTGTGGCTGTACAGCAGTCTAATTTTTCAGCAGGATGTCAATTGCAGAGTGTGCAGATCAAAGTTTTGCACATTGTTGGATCTTGTTCACAAAGCAGCTGAGCTGATATAAGTGAATCGGATGTCTATTGCAGAGTCAATGTGCAAGACAAACTGACTAATTTTGGCTCATCTGGTCTTACACGCGTACCCCTAAAAGAATTACTCAACTTGTCGGTGGAAGCTAGTGCCAATGTCACTGTGACATGTCCAGCGCAGTGCAAATAAATGTTTTGCTCAGGTGCAGCTCAATCCTGATGGTACAACAGTGGTTGCAGTTAAGATAGCAGAGATCGCCGGAGAATATCGCTACCGTACCGACCAATATTCCTCTCCTGTGTGGATTTAAAATTTGCACCTGCCCAAGAAACACTCTTAAGAATCCCAACTCCTGAAGGAATCAGGAGCCATTCAGAATTGGTTGCATACAAGCCTTGATACGCAATGGCTGGGAACCAAGTGCATAGGACATCATCACACATCAAGAGTAGATAGCACATGCACCACTATCAATATTGCAAACAACAGGCCCGCTTTGATCAGAAAAGATTTTGGCAGATTGATAGATTCACCTTCGATGGGCATGGCACTGCGTACTATGGTGAAAAGACATTCATACCTGTGCTGCATGTTGTCTGGACACTGCCTGACCTCAGGTTTGGAGCCACAGAAGCATTTCAGCTCAATGATGTGTCTGTGTGCTCACCACTCATTTTATTGAAATGATCCATTCTGGGCTATATGCCAATGAGTTACAGCAGGGCATGTCTTGGGGAAGCTGCCATATGCTGGCCTACTGCCACAAACACAGCTCAGACAAGTTGTATCTTGTGTTTTACTTGCAGAAATGCTGCCAAGGCTCAGATGCAGCCCTGGAGGCTCTGGAAGCTGGATTGTAGTCTGGCCTAGTAGCAGGCGGTGTCATGTAGTGACTTTGAGGCAGCTTCAGGGCCCTCAATTAGTCTGCTTTCTGCTTTCCAAAGCTGTGCTAGCACAGTGTGACTTTAAGAAGGTGCTGCTAGGGTGCTGACAAGGATTCAATGCTTGGTTTCAGGCTACAACAGCCTGCTGCTCTGTGAACAAAAATGCTGTTTGAGGCGCTGAGAGGCTGCTCAAGGTTGGGTGCTGCATTGACCTCAATGCTTGCCCTGTGAAGCTATGCTGCCAATATGACATGGCCCTATGTTGAAGCACCTGCCCTGTGATGCCTGACCAAACTGTGTGAAATTAGCACGCTAAAGCTACTGATATTCTGCTACTCACTTGCTGACATAGACTTGACTCCTAGCCAACTTGACCACTCTCCACCAGCAACTTGCAGTTCTAACAATGCTTCTGTGCCCTGTCAGCTTGAAAATGGAGATGCTGACAAGATGTGATGATCCATGAAACCAGAAAGTTGGTATGCAGCTGACAGCAGCACTCAGGGTTAATTGCACTGGTGGCCGATTAAGCCACTGATCACACACATGTGCTGCAGATCTTGCTGCTGCCTGAGCAAGCAACATATGGCTGCACAAGCGCTGAAATACAAGCCAGGTATGCACTCTGCATCCTAGCAGCTACTGGTGACAGCAGCAGCGCAACAGCTTGCGTATTCATGATGCAGCACCTGAGTGATCACCAACGCTACAGTAGGGCCCATAAGTATCGGTCGGACCAGCAACATGTGCGAGCTCTGACACTAATGCAAAGCGCAACTCTGTGCTTAAGCGGCGGTCCTTCCGAACACAGCAAGAAGCAACAGGTCTGTGACAGTGAAACAAGGCTGGCAGCAGGGCCCCAACTTGGTAGCTGTGCGGCAAGCGAAAGACATACACAACGATAGCCTGTGACACCCTGGGTGTACAGTAAAACTGGCCAGCTTTGACTTGTAGTATCCAGTTTTTTCAGTGAAGCAGCAGGCAAAGAAGAAGAGCGCTTGCACAAGAAGGTCCAGAAGCTGCCTGAACAAGCTCTCTTTGACAGAAGGAGAGCCTGTTCAGTCAGCAAGCCTTTGATTTCAGTGAAGTAACTTGCATGTGCACAGCACAGCAGTTCACTTACCAGCTCCTAAAAATTTGCCAGAGTTTGGCCCTCCCCTTGCCCGTTGACTTTGACTTTGACTTTGACTTTGACTTTGACTTTGACTTTGACTTTGACTTTGACTTTGACCCGGCTTTGCATGGCTGTATTAGTTATTGTTTTTGTCTACACCATGTGTAGACCATGTGTAGACATAAAACAGATCTCCTGCTACAGCGTCCGACATAAACTGCTTGATTGAGCTATTGCATGCCTTCATTGCCTTGCATCACGCAGATTGCATGTGGGCTTACACGCCTGCGACTGCATAGCTACTTCGTTAGAAAACATACACTGGTTGGCATGCTCGCAAATCAGCGTGACCACAAATTGTCCTGAATATGCTGCTTTCCCGGAAGTGAACGGGTTGATCAGTAGCAGCCTTATTGCTAATCGTCCCCCGGGTTGGTCGTGACCTCCTTGCGCAAACAGTGTGGTATCCCAACCCACGGTGTAGTCTGTGACTCATCTGCCGCTGTATAAGCTCCTGTTGCCAGTTTGAGCTGGCCCACAGCAGCTTCCGCATGTCGCCTGTGTCCCAGCCGTTTGCGGCTGCCACATTCCAGGAACCATGGTCGGCCAGCGCGTGGGACAGCTTGAGGTTGTTCTCCTTGCACTTAGTAGCTATAGGAGGCTCTGGTGCTTTAGCTAGAACGGCCCTAGCTCCTCTTGAGCGAATCAAGGTACTATGCCCATTTAGATCGACGCTGTCAACAAATACACTGTGAAACTGATCCTATTCCACTGAGGCTGAGACCCCTGCAGATTCTGCTACAAGTTGAGAGCATCAGCAGCACGCCCCCAATGCAGCGCTACGGCAGCTTCCATCATGCAATGTGGCAAATCAATCAGAGAGAAGGCTTCAATGTGAGTTAATGATTTAGACCGGTCAAAAGCACAAAATGGGGTCATGAGCATATCGCAAATATGCAGGCAAAGCCAGCACAGGTTGAAATGGCTTGCTGGTTGCAGGCTTACTTTAGGGGCAATGGAGCCAATGTACTACGCCTATTGCCTGACACTGCAATCAAATTTGCTCTGCATGATCAGTTCAAGGTCATGTTTGCCCCTCCTGATGGCCGCCCATTAGGTCTGACAGGCAAGTTGGCAGCAGGCTCAGCTACTGGGGTTATCAAATGCCTGGCTTCCTATCCCCTGGAATTAGCCAGGACGCACCTAGCAGCAGACACATCCAGCATGGGACAGGCACGTTTGTACAGAGGCATTGCACATTGCATATCACATACCTGGCGGCATGAAGGCACTCGAGGCCTGTACAAAGGCATGGTAGCCTCTATAGCTGCTGTTGTTCCATATTTGGCAATCTCTTTCACAACATATGATGAGTTGCAATCTCGGTTGCCAAATGACAGAGGCACCCGGGCAGCCTGGTGGTATGGCTTCACCAAGCTGGGCTCTGGAGCTGCTGCTGGTCTCCTAGCCTCCACAGCTGTCTATCCTGTTGACACTGTCCGGAGACAAATGCAGGTGAAGCATTCCTGCGCTAAATTGTGTCACCATGCAAAATGGTGCTGATGGTTTACATATAAGGTGCAGTGGCATGGACAGCGTACTGGCTGTTGATTATAAATCAAAAGCATGCAATGCTGCTTGTCAAATGGCATTCATCTGTTGTGGCACATAAACCACGTGATGCTATGCTGAAGGTCAGTGGCTCCCCCGGGCATAGCATAGCCTACAAAGGCTACTGGGACTGTGTACGGCGTATGTATAGGCGGCAAGGATTGGCAGCATTCTACAGGGGAGCTGGTGTAAATGCACTGCGCATTGTGCCTGCAGCAGCTGTGCAGTTTGCAGCATATGACATGCTAAAGTATGCCTTGCTTGCACTGGATCCATCCGCAGCTTCACCACTGTAGCACAATCACTGCAACAGATTTGGAGTGAATGTAGGTGCATAGTGTGATGATTTTGGCATGTCAACAAGGCAAGGAGTCACGGTCAGTACTTTTATGTATTGAGCAGGCTAATCACAGGCTTTTGCACCACATGCTCGATGGATATGTGACATGGACGGCCAAAATCTACCTATTACGCAATGGGTAGAGCGTGCTCTGATCTCTGCTCCCTGACTTTAACAAGCTCTGCTAGTTACCCAACAGTGCTGTCGGGTAGTTTGCCCGAATGCATGCATATGCATGTTGTGCACTGATGTCGGCAGCCTGCAACCCGTCGCTGGTCAAAGCATGACAGCAGTCAACCGACCTGCAGCTTGCATTGCACTACGTTGACCATTTGCAATGTCAAAACCCAGTATGCAACAATGCATGCATGCTGTGCAGTGACGTCAGCAGCATGACACCTGCTATTGGTCAGTACATGACGGTAGTCAATACACCTGTGGTCCACGACGCATGTCATGAAACCATTGTTGCAACACATCTATGGCTTGCAGTGCCTCAACACTTCTGTTTGGCAACCTGTATGCTGTTGGTAGCAATGCATACATGCAGCGAGTCGGCAGCCTGACTTCAACAAGGCATGACAGCAGTCAATGTAACCGCAAAACACAAGCAGCTCTGATCTGATGATGATGTGTCCTCTCTCATATGTCATCACAACCCCTTCCTCAGCAGGGGTGGCACTGTGAAGTTGCATCTGGGCCTCAAAATCCTGCAGGAATGGCACACATCACCTGGACTCAAGATTCTAGAATCTTGTACTGGAGATCTCTAGTAACTGCAACACAGGCTGCAGTGCATCTCATGCGCAAGCCCAAAGGCCATGAGGTTGTGCATCTGACCGCACCAGAGGTGCAGCCTGTGCAGTCATACAGACCCAGCTGCCAAATTGATGTCATAAGGTTTTGCTTGTCCAGCGCACTGTGCCTCAATCCACACACGGTAGTTCTCAAGCCTGGGTTTGCAAAGAGGACAGTCAAGGCCAGATAGACAAGCTGAGGATTGACCAAATAGAAAGTTGATTTTGGTCTGACTGACCAGTCCCGCCACAACGTCACAGTGCACATGCGTCACGGGAACAGCTACGACTTCCTTGTCGCACCCGGTGGCATAAAGGCATTGCGTCAGCCCCGCGCCGTCCACCTCAGATCTTCGACAAACACAGTCATATGAGGGATCGTGATCAGCAAGTTCAATGAGGGAAGCGTCATCGACTGCGTCCCTCTCAACCATGACTGCACATCACGATGAAAATGCAGCAAACAACTCGCGGCAGACTGGTTCCGGGACATATGCGGACGGGCGCAACCTAAGCAGTACTGCAAACACGCTGTATTAGTCAGTAGGCTTACACCGTGTCTACGAAATTTGTACGAAATGTCTACGAAATGTCTACACGACTGCTCAGAGAAGGCGGTTATTAACATAACCCTTTTCCAGGAAGTATGATCGCAGATACTATCTTCGCGTTCACTGTCACGCGCAATGTGGCACTTCAGGCCACATATTCAAGTCTCGTGCCAATCAATATTGTGTTACTACTTGTCCCGTGTATCATGAGAGCTACTGAACCCCGGAACAGCTGATCTACTAGTATGGACAGGGTAACAATTCACGTGGCTTGTACGTGCTAATGCTTGATCGCACAAGCACGTATGACTGCAACTCAGCACCATATGTGCAGTACGAGAAGGTTGAGAAGATTGGCGAGGGGACTTACGGGGTGGTTTACAGAGCTAGGGATCGAAACACAGGAGTGACAATTGCCCTGAAGAAAATCAGATTAGAACAGGAAGAAGAGGGAGTTCCCAGTACTGCTATCAGAGAGATTTCATTACTGAAAGAATTGCAGCATAACAACGTAGTTAGGCAGGTCCCTGTCCAGTGCTCAAGATCACATATTCTCTTGATAGCTCTGAATTTGCTATGTGATGGCTACAGGCTAGAGGATGTTGTACACAGCGACAAGAAGTTGTATCTAGTATTCGAATACCTTGACTTGGATTTGAAGAAACACATGGACTCCCATCCAAATTTTGGTGCTAATCACCAGCTGGTCAAGGTAAAACCTGTTCCTGTTGCTTGCATCTGGCCTTCACGAGGCAAGGCCGTAGCAGGTCAGTCGGGTGTGCTGCAACAGCACACCAATATGGCCCTGACTGCTTCTGTGCCTTTGCAGTACTATTTGTACCAAATGCTTCAGGGCATTGCATACTGCCATTCTCACAGGTCAGTTCCTTACAGGCAGGCTTACATGATTTGTACTGCTGGTCGATAACATCCCTCAAGTCTAACAACAGCTGCCCTATAAGCCTCTTATTTCCTACAGGGTCCTGCACAGAGATCTCAAGCCACAAAATTTGCTATTGGATCGCCAGAACAACTCTTTGAAGCTAGCTGATTTTGGATTGGCTAGGGCGTTTGGCATTCCTGTCAGGGCATACACACATGAGGTCTGCAAGCTCAATTGCATTGAACAAGAGCAGCTGCTTGGCAAGCTGGTTAAAGCAGCCACAGATGCAACTGAGAGGTATGTGCACACACTGCAGGTTGTCACGCTATGGTATCGCGCACCTGAGATCTTGCTAGGAGCCAAGCACTACTCAACTCCAGTGGATGTCTGGTCTCTCGGCTGCATTTTTGCTGAGATGATCAACATGAAGCCATTGTTCCCAGGAGACTCGGTATGCCTGTTGTCAGCCTGCAGCCTGCACAACTGTGCTGGCTGGCACCCAAGCCACATATGTTTGGCTTCTTGTCTGCTGGCTCTTGAAAGCCCACCATAAACTTACAAATATGTTCACCATTGGCAGGTATGGCTGTTGTTGCTGCTCAGAATCACTGTGTTTGTGGCTTTGGCTTCATTGTACACTTGTGTATGCACCATACATTCATCAGTGGGTGCAGCCATCTTGTACTCCTGATGTGTCTGTATGGCAGCCATCAACTGATATTGACAAGACTCATGAGTAGCTTGCCGAGAGTAGGCTGGTGTGCTACATAGGAAATAGATGAGCTTTTCAAGATTTTTCGAGTGCTTGGCACGCCCCATGAGGGAAACTGGCCTGGGGTGTCTCAATTTGCTGATTTCAAGGACACCTTCCCTAAGTGGGACCGCCTTCCATGGAGGGTAAGCTTCTTTCTGGGTGCAGCATGTCCTCCTCACGCATTGCCACTTACAACATACAGCAGCACAGACAATCAAGGTGCTGAACCCTGCTGACGGCTCAAATGCCGCAGAATGGTGTATGGTTCCTGTGTATGGCATACACAGCTTGTGAAGTCATGTGTGTTCTGTTGAAATGTTCCCAATCCTTTCAGGTACACACGCTCTTCTTTATCAGATCACCTTTGCCATCTTGCCTCTTGGAATGCACACAGCTTAATTTCAAGGATGAAACTTGCTTGTGCAGGATATGGTGCCTAGCTTAGAACCACTGGGGCTTGACCTGTTGTCTCAGATGCTGCGGTATGAGCCGCAGAAGAGAATCACAGCAAGGGCTGCTGTTCAGCATCCGTATTTCAGTGATGTGGCTCAGATGTTTGCCCAGCGCATTCTTGTAGCGTAGTTTTCCAGGCCCAACACGCTATTGTTTTCCAGAATAGCTGCAACTGCAGTGTTTTCCAGCAGACCATGGATGTAATGTAGACTGCAAAATGTTCAGGCAGAACTGGATAGGCGTGGCATTGTGGATCTAGTATGTTTTGTCATGTATCGTAATTCTCAACAGTTTTCTGATGATGATATTGTTTGTCTATGTCACCTTTTTTTTCTGTTGCGTTTGCTGATGAAAGACTGCAATTTAGTCAAATGGGCTAGCTGGCCCCAACGACTGTAAAATCCCTGACTGTAAGACAAAGGGAAAGTCAAGTATACCAGGGACATACCAGCGACTTTACCCCCTGAACAGCATCCTTGAATACAAAAGAGTTATCAAATGAGCAGGAGGCATGAGCATAGCATAGGCAGTCCAGTGACTTGAAGTGTTCAACTGTGCATGCTGCTGCTACAGTCAAGAATTGACAATGTCCATACATCACTTGCTCAGCTGCCTGCTGTTTCAGGGGCCACGTCCTCTGGGGCTTTCCTTGGCTGCTTGGATGAGCTAGAAATGGTGTTGTCCTGGTCAATAACCTCGCCGTCTTTCTTGGAGTCCCGATCTTCCTTGTCATTGGGTTTGTTAGCCAGATTTTTGTCCATCATCAAATTAGGGTTTGGGTCATAACCTTTTGGTGCATCAGACTTGTCAGTGGTGTCTGCAGAACTCCTCCCTGGGAGGTTGGGATGCTGCAAATCATAGGACACAACTGTCAGTCAGACAGCATGCATATGCATTAAGCTGAGTTCTCTTGCTTTAATTGCAGCACCAGACAGACCATGCAAACGCAGTCTAGATCACATGCAGATCACCATACAAGCTCCACAACATCTGCCTAAGACGCCATGCAGCATGCAGTGTGTGCACTTTGTGAATATAGCAGGACTCGCATGCATGCTTGCGTGAGCCATACCACGGCACCTGCACTGTCATCTTTCCCTACGTTGCCATCGTCAGCATTAGAGCCAACTGCACACACATGCAGCTCTGCATTCCTGCCAGCTCCAGTGAGATGCAAAATAGGGGCACCTCGCAGCATGAACAGTCCTCTTGAGCTGAAGGGCATGTGGGCTGGCTGATTGTTGTAGGCAGCAGCATGCTGCCCACCGGACCCAGGCAGCTTGCCCTTTCCAGTTCTGCCACGTTTCTTGAGGTCATCTACAGAGTCCTGATCTGGCTTGTACTCATTGCCATCATTGTCGGCAACATCTGGATTGGTGCCTGGAGCACTGTAGTCAGACCGATCAATTTCAGGGTTGGTTGCATCTGGGCTTTCTGGGGCATCCATGCCAGGTTTAGTAGCAGGAACGTCCTGGCGGTCCAGAGTGGTTTTTGGCTGGTCCGGAGGGTTGTCATCTGGTGCCTTGTTGAAAGCTTGCCACACCTCAGAGTGATCAAAAGTCAGGGGGCCGGTTGGGCTGCCTGTATGCTGTATAGGAGAGCTCGGCTGAACTACAAAACCAGCGGGACCTACCGGGACCAGCAACCGCTGACGGTTGACACCTGCATCTCAACTAACGTGGTGAACGTACTGATCCCAGTTAGGCCCTGCCACAGTCAAAAGAGAAAGGCGTGCTCGCTCTGGTTGGCAAGGCATGGACACCCCCTTGCGGTAATGGCAGCTTACCATGAGAGAAGTTATTTTGACATGTGAACCCTGTTGCTGAAGAATCAGATGTCTGCCTGCATTGCAGCACGACAGTGTGGAATGGGCAAATAGCAAGCAACCTGTGTAATGCATCACAGCATCGATTACCAACAGGAGAGCCAAGAAAGCGATCGGGCGCGGTTCGAAGCTGGGCGTATAGCTTTATGGAGCAGTAGTGAGCGCATTGTAAATTTCTGCTGGCGGAACAACGATCTGTACGAAGTTGTGAGTGATGCAATGCTCATAGGAATGCATGGATGATAACATCGTCATGTCAATCTGCCAGGAAGCTGATTACTGTCTGTGCCCATGCAACACCCAATGCAAACGCTCCAAAACTCCTAATGATCAGCAGAGCTCTGAAAATATGCAGGGCATACTTTGCTGTCATTCAGCACTGGTGGAGGATCCAACATCAAGTTCAAGCATACATCCAGACCTAGTACCGAGCTGCTGCCCTTGAAGCTATCAGGACCAAAGAAAGGTGAACAAGTGCCCTAACATGAGCACTATAGGCTGATGATAATCTAATACTCAGACAACATGGCAAGAATTTGCTTCTTCCAACTCATGCCTGCATGCCTAACGCTACCACAAACACTCTACAATAGTTTCAACAGTCAGAGTTTAACATGCTTGCTTAATAGTAGTAACACAATAAAACTTAACAGAATTATAAGATACATAGCCTTTGTTGCTGGCTGCAGGGTTTTCAGTCTCCTTCTGACTCATCGCCTGACAGAACAGAAGCGCTCAGCTGATCAGACTCAGCTGCTTCTTCAGACTCTGATCCAGCATCTGGCTTGCCTTGCAGCGCTAGTACATCCTCAACCTCGACTTCTTGCAGAGACTCATCCTCATCATGGTAAATCTGCACAGAATAGCTGGTTGTCCTTAGCATGGCCAGACCAGACTCAGCTGTGGGTGAGCTGCCAAAGCACTTGGTGTAATGCGCAAGCCATTCGTGTTTATGCTGGCCAATACCACATTGGACATTGGCATCCCACAGACAATCACTGCTGGAGTCTAAAGCAACTTCAATGATGTGTGCACATCATGTTATCTTTGAGGATCAGGCAGACTCACCAGGGGCCCTTGAGCTAGGTGGGCAGATAGAGGGTCAGCAGGGGCTGCCTGAGCTAGCACCAGGTCCAAACGACCCTGCAGAGACACAAGGGGCTTGTACAAGGCCAGCCGCGCCTCAATTGCCTGGTACAGCCCTGTCAAGCTAGCTTGTACACCTGCACCGCATTGCCACTCAGCTTCAAACTGTATTTGAGTCAAGCCCCTTGAGCATGAATGCAGTCAGCAGCAGCAGCGTTCACAGGCAAATACAACAGACACGTTGCAGCACATCTCCTGAAGTATGCCCAAAGTGTATGCCTTATACAAGCACGTGACCCAACAACCACCCAGTATGCCTAAGGAACGCATGCAAAGATGGATGTGACAAATTGCGATGCAGCTCCAACAGCATGCAGGTATCAAGTCAATCCACATGCAAGAAATGCGTTCAGCTCCCTTTCAGCAGCAGTGTGCACTTGACCACAAAAGCTAAGGCTTGAGGCTGAACATACCTGGAGCTGACATGAGGTATGCGGTGTGATGCAATAACATGGCACGTAGCCAAGTGGCAATCTGCCTGCCCCGTTTGGGGCTGGACTGCAGGCGCTGCACTGCAACTTGCAGCAGACGTGCCACGTCCTGTGGTGCCAGCTGCTGCACTGTGCTTTTCACCACCCTGTCATTGCTGATGGCAAAGCACTTCTCAAGCAGCTGGCGGTCATCAGCGCGCAAGGCTTGGGTGAGCAGGACTGTGACAGACACCGCCTTGTCAGAGGGGCCTGCTGGATCCATTGCTCTTTGCACACCTAAAGACAGCAAACTTATGTGTACACTCATGTCTACTGAAACACAGATCCAGTCGACACTGGCAATGATGAGCCTATTTCAGGGTGAAATGAAGACAGAGCTGCTTAGACAATCTGGTCAACAAACTGACAACATACAATGCAATAACGATGCTACATAGTTAAGCATTGGCAAGCACGGCCCAAGACAGTAGTGTACCTGGCCTTTGATGCAGTTGCAGTGCATTGACCCTTTGTTCCAGGGTCAGCTCCACGTCCTGCCCTTGCTGCTCCTGCCCCTCAGCCTGTTGAGTGTCAAGGGCTGCCTCATCACTTCCGTTACCGCCTTCTGCTTGTCGTTTTCTGCTGTGAGCCTTGAGCATGACCACATGGCCTGTATTGTCTGCACCTACCACCACCATGGGTGCATCTTTGATGGGCTTTGCCTGAACTAACCTGCTTTTGTGCTTACTTGGGAGTAGGACTCCCTCTGCCTGAAGCATTGCATTTGAGCTAGGTTGGGCACAACATCAGCTGGATATGTAATGAATAAGCCATTGGTACCAAAGCATACAACAACCATTGAAAAATAATTTTGTGAGTGCTGATTTCAGACTGATTGACTCTGGAAGGCATACTGCAACAGATGCCAGCATAGTACACACGTGTGCTGATGATAAGGGAGTGCTGTCTGTATATGGTAATTGCATTCACGGGCATGACCAATAGCTTTTGCAGGCAGCTGCTCAATAGGCGTTGATGGGTGGTTGAGTCCATGCACACTTGGCTGCAGTGCGAGACAAGACAGGTGAGCAGGTTGAGGCTTGCTGACCGTCTGGCACTTGATGTCAATTGAGGAGGGTGCAGCGCTGAGTGGGGGCAACATGATGCGCTCTATTGTGGGCTTTGCTGACGAACCCCATGCCACCAGCACGGCCTCTTCTGCAAACAATTTAATGATTTTGAAGAAAAGCAATGTTTCCACCTACAGGGTGAGGCAGCACACCAATGACATCATTTTGACGCAGACAGCAACCCTGTTGTTTGGATGTGTTCAGATGAGAAGGCTCACCAGCTGCTGCTGAGTCAAAGCAGGCTGCCAATATGGACTCCTGTTGACGTGGTAGTGACCTGCGTGCACATGCCAATCCAGCATATGCCTACAATTTTTGCTACTGCCCCCAGCACATGCCATGCAGATGACCAGAAGATGTACAGACACTGTCAGGACCACGGTCAAAATGCATGGCAGCTTGCATGTGAATGTGACATTCTACACATACAGCTGACTGGTGTAAGGCTTCATCTTGCCAACATCCTGTTGTCAATCGTTATGCAAATCATGGCAGCCCAGGCTTAGCGTTGAATGCAGCATAGCAGACATGCAGCACAACAGACAACAATGGAGTCACCAAAGCTGCACAAAGTAGCATGACAATATGCTGGATAGTGATACACTGCTGCTCTTGTATTTGGCATACTCACGTCATGTCCTGTTCTATTTGAATTGTGGCTCTCAGGGTAGCCTTCACACTGTCCAACACCTCACACTGCCATACGCACACCCTGCCTGCTGTGGAGACAGCCAGTACATTGAAACAGCTGATCTTGGCAGTGGTGTTGGAAGCAGCAGCTACATCCAGCTGCACGGGAGGCTGCTCCATGGACAGCAACGCTGCAGCAGGTTTGGTCTTTTTGCTGGCTTTGCCTGTTGCTTTCCAGACAGCGACATGACGTTCCCCTCGACTGCTGGAGAGTGCGTACTGACCATCTGGGCTGTAAGCTAGTGCATCTGCAGGAGTCTGCAGCAGTCGAGCAGACTGTGAGCAGGCAGCATGTAAGACACCAACCTCCTGTGTACAACAGTAGGCAGCAAAGGGTGTAGGCCTTGCTTTGCATCATTTGATAGCCCGTGCAGGAAACCTTGCCAACAGTGCACAAGCAGCAACATCTGTCACTCGTAATTGACATTTCGTGTACAGTGTGGAAATGTGGTGAAGTCTCACCACATGGCCAGGGTATTTATAGAGGCGTTGCTGGGTAACAGCATCCCACACAGCCAGGCCTGAACTGCCAAGCAGCAAGCTTCGTCCATCTGCATGGCACCATCCATAGCTGTGATGAAGCACACATAGGCAGGTATGAGAGTAGATGTTGAGGGTCTGGCACAGCTAGACAGCATGACTGTGTGAGCTGCATGCATCATGGGCAGACAGACAGGCAATAATTGCAGCTAGGATGACTGTTGACCTGAGGCGGCCTTGACACAAGTCAAGGCATGCTTGCCAGCCTCAAACTGCTGCTGCACTTTGCCAGTCAAAGCATCAATGGTGCAAGCCATGGCATCTGTGCCAACACTATAGATGTGGTGACTGCCTGCTCCTGCCCCAGCTACTCCGGTCACACCCCTGCAGCATCATGCTCTTCCTAGTTTGCACAATAAGCCTGGATCAGGTATTGCTGCTTCCAAAGACGTGGTATTCATGCACATCATGCAAGCATTGATGAAGACAGCAGGGCATGGCAAGCTTCAGTTTGTCAGAGGTGATGTTCATCTTCATATGTTGCTGTCAGAGATAGAACAAAGTTAACAAATCATCCTAAGCTGGATCCCCTGCTGCACCACAGTCTTCAGTGCATGCATGCCTTCTACTGCAGATGTGTGCACACCCTTGTTGTCACAAGCAAGACACTGTCATGATGACTCTGGGCACTTGCCCTTGGTGACAGTCAGACACTCGCCAAATCTCCTCTCCCAGCGCTGTGTCAAATGCTGCAACCTCACCGGCGTCATTGCCCACTACGATGAGCTGCTTTGCAGAGCCACTGCTGCTTTTAGCTTTCTGCAGAGTAGAAGGCAAAAAGTGCTGAAAGCCTTCCATATGCCATGTCGAGGACAGCAGACGTTCATCTGAAACCCAACCACAGACAGCTTCGCATCAACCGGACCTGCTGTGCGACAGAAGCCCATGCGAAACATGTGCAAGGCTGAGAGACGTCCGCCCCTTCTGGTCGAGTTGCAAATTCAACCTGTAACCTCCCGCTGCCTGTGATGATGTTTTGAAGGTCATCAGATTGGCCTGCACAGTTGATCTGAAGATCTGCTGAGCACTGACACGGTCGTACCTGTATCGAAGAGTCGAAATCTGCCCTCGACACTCACGACAGCCAACGTAGAACCGGCCGGATTGAAAGCAAAGAGCAGCCTTGACAAGTCTCTCATAGCAGACAGCTATGTGCAAACAGCCACCCACATACGCGCTGTGACTGACGGGATTTCGCCGTTAATGCAGCGGCCTGCAGACTGCATTTCGAAAACGACTGACGGCTTTGTGAAGCATAACCCAGTGCAAAAAACCCTAAGCTCGATCTGGAGCTCAATCGTGTTTCCGAAACCGTGCCGATGGCCTGCAATTGGCTGATCAATGTGCTGCTGATGGAAGTAGCTGTGCGACATCTGCGAGTCGCGAACTCTAACGCTTCTGCTAGTCCTTTGTTGACGACACAAGACGCCCTGCAGGCTTTTGGGGCGGCACGCAGTCTGTTGTGAGGTGCTTGTTCCGGCGTGCTGAAGTGTGCGGTGGACACAAGCGTGTCAGACCAGTCGTACCTTATTGACAATACCTTGATGTGCAGATTGTTTTGTGACTGTGCGCAGCTGCTGCTCGACCTCCAGCACTATCCCCGCGAACCCTGACACTGGCCTGTGATCATCCTCCAGCCTGCTATTCTGAGTGTAGTGGGAAAGCCAGCCTTGACAGACGTGAAATTGATGTGTTCTCAGATGCTTGTGATCGCTTCAGGTACACTGCTCTGCATTTCAAGGGATCGCATCCCAGAGCTGTATTGCTCACTACTATTTCTTGGCAAAGACGCAAGCCAGACTCATACCGCATAGCAGTGACAAGACAATGGTGAACATATGCTCTGTCTAGCTACTACTGCCACAAATGCAGCTCCTGTTGCAACAGCCAATTGGGTAACCCGACAGTGCTGGCGTCTATAGGTCATCGAGCTGCTCCACCACAGGTCAGGCAGTCGCATGGAGGACAGGTGATGCATCTCCACAGTATTTCTGTCTTGTTGCTGCTGGCATGTCTAACAATGGGTCTGACCTCAAGTCTGTCTTCATAGAAGGAATTAGCCAAGCTATATCAAGCTACAGTCAAAGGCCTCAATGATGATGGTCATTGAGGAGAAGAAAACAGCGGAGGCTGGTGTGTGGTCACAGACTCTCTTGATCGTTTGCTGCAGCATGCACGCTTATATGAGGCAAGCTTGCTGCTGACTCTTTAGTCATGACAGCTTTGGTGCTCAACAGTATGTGACATCATGACCACAAGCGCTAGTTTGATATACGCAGGTTCTGCGGTTTTACGGAGGACCTGCGCAAACAATCAAATGTCTCCAGCATATGTGGCATGACACACAAGGTACTTTAAAGGCATCATGCACCCTGGCTCGCAGGTGCATGCTTTCTTGCATATGTGCACATGTGCGTGAAGCCTACGTAGTGGACAGAAGCGTGTATACAGAATATTTATCCATACTTAAGGTGTAGTGATCATATACATGGCCATTGGGGTTGGGACACGCCATTGCTGAAGGCAATATGCAGCTGTGAGCTATCATTTGCTGACCCTTAGCACACAGGGGAAATCCTTGAGGCCTCAATCAGCCATAGTGCACAGTGACAGTGTACGATGGCTAGCCACATGCTAGTGACAACACAAAAGTTGCAATGCAGACCACATAAGTGACAGGACAATGATTGTTGTGGACAACATGTTGCAGTACACAGGCTACTGCTAGAGTGGATACATGCCCTCTAGAAGCCTTCATTGACGTTCCACTGAGTATGTGATGCTGCTGTCAGACTGCAAGAAGCCTGCTAACAGAATTGCATATAGCCCACTCAAGGACAATGCAGATCTTTTCATTCAGATACTTGTTGGATGATGTTGTCTGGCTGGTCAACCGGGCAATTATTGCATCTCATGTTGTTGCAATATGGTCCTGAATTAAATCTAGTTTGGATAGGCAAAACATCAATGCTTCTGTCTGTACATATATGTATGGCCTCTCGTATGTCACTTGTATGTATACACGTAGGCATACTGAAGCAAACTGCATGTATTGCAAGATTTGCACATACCATGGGTGTCAGCAGCCCTGACTTCAGTCTGCACAGCTGGCATGCAAGCAATTGCTGTTGTTGAAACCAAGCTTATAGTAGCAATTGTCAGGTGATAGACAGTTCAATTAATGAAAAGTATTGCTTAAGCACCATGGCACCATTGCATGCTGCACTACTCGTAGATTGGGACGCATTGCATGTTGGCTGCTTCTTACCCTCTGCACACTTGTACTAATGTGCAGAGTCCTAGCATGACAGAATGCAAGAAGCACAAGAGCGTCAAGCCGTAGTAGAAGCAGGCTTGGCCCTCTTGACTAAGCAAGCCGGCATGAAGCTCACGCTCACCCAGAAGGTGCATTCTTGTCTAGGCTATATTGTAGTAGAAATGACACATGACAATGCTGCCAATGATGTGCTCTTCGACACGAAGGATAAAAGTGCTTGTCTTGAACTATCCTTCCGGCAAGCAATTGATGTTCAAAAGAGGAATTGGTTGGCAACGTACTTCAACATACCGCCTACACAAGTACATTGTGTAATCTGTGTTTGCTTGAATTGTAGTTGACATAAATGGCATGCTCACTGAATGAAACGTCGGATTGTGTTTGGTGCGACCACTTGGACATTTGCAATACATCTCTCACTCACTACTTGCCAGGCGACAAACTTCATTTCGGTTGCTCATCTAGCTACAAGCGCCACGCAATGCAATGTGATGTAGGAGTACATGGCTCGCCAAGCTGTGGTGTTGCCATATGAGCATCAAGGGGTTGGGCCAGCGTATAATACAAGTGACTTCAAGAGTTACTTGCCACAAGCAGCTGGAGATTCAGGCAAGGGCACAGGTAAAGGGGCTTTGGGTCATATATTGCATGTACGTAACGGAGCCAGCAAGAACGACTCAGACGAAGATCTTGACAATGATCTGGACATCTAGGCTATTGCCTTACTGGCTGTTGTGTTGGCATTGCTTGTAGCTCGGAATAGTGAATCAGGTGAAGGTTACATTTAAGTTCTTGATTGACCCTCAATTTGGGTTATTGAAAGAAATAATCAGCCCTCCAACCATCATCGAAATCTGTTGATGTCTTGATATGAAACAACAACTTGAGCACAACAAGCAATCTGCTCAACTTGGTTTATCAAGCCTTGCATAGTGCATTTAATTTGTTAAGTACTTCAAGAAAGCAATTCAGCATCATACACTGACAATTGAGTAATGTTACATGTTGACGTTGCTCTTGTGATGTCTGTGCGCAAGCTTAAGCCTACTGTAGCAGTGTGCAATCACTCTTGTGTAAGGTGATTTTGTTGGGGTGCAGTGTGCAGTCAGCGTGCTTGGACAACGAGACCGTACGCGCGCGCGTGCGTGCGTGCGTGCGTGCGTGCGTGCGTGCGTGCGTGCGTGCGTGCGTGCGTGCGTGCGTGCGTGCGTGCGTGCGTGCGTGTGTGTGTGTGTGTGTGTGTGTGTGTGTGTGTGTGTGTGTGGACTCTCAAGTGTTTCTGGACGTTGTCTGGAACATGCGATGTGCACCTAGTCTGGATTTCAGTGCTTGCATGCTCAAGCAGCAGCAAGATCTGCAGCAAGTTGTTTTGAACAGTGGCTGAATAGCCCATCAGTGCAATTGAACCTGAGAGCTACTGTCAGCTGCACAGAGTAGTCAAATTGGCTGCAGTCAAGTTTGTGTCAGTAAGTGAGTGGCAGAGTATCAATCGTGTGACCAGTCAGCCTGACCATGGCAATCTTAGATCAACCAGGCATCACAATGCATATGCTGCGAGGGATCTACTTGTGGCAGCGCAGTGTCGGGCGTCGCGAAACTTCGGACAGCCGGCTCAGCTTAGCCCGGCGAGCTTCGCAGAACCTGCTGCGAGCGGCCGAGCGTCACGGGACGCAATATCGGCTTCAGCAGCAGAGCTTTCCCAATGGTCATCTCAGTTACAGCCACGGACAGCACAGTGGCAGACAGCCCCTCCATGCCAACCACATCAGCAACGGCAACTACGGCAGCCCCCAGACGGTCAGACAGGCAGCACAAACCAGCCGCAGAGTACTGGAAAGTGCCCT
>JAABUP010001998.1_pt1 | contig 41246 bp, 52 predicted proteins | sample 5559201 | NCBI WGS metagenome assembly JAABUP01 (sample SAMN10711887, study PRJNA513373) | rock metagenome | isolation source: Antarctica rocks | place: Antarctica
TACTCTGCTACATGCTTATTGTTAAGCCAACACTACTTCATAGATAAGCGTCATCAAGCAAGCTTGCCTTAAGGATTCGTCAAAGGACTGTGCAATGCACACATTTGAAATATACATTTATATATATTTATATATAGATATTATACTGATTTATAAAAAACATTGCAGTTTCAGCCAATGAAGTCAACAATGGCGCATGCTTGATGCCGATGCCAATGACTAACCACTGATGCGCTTGCATCTACTGTTGTGGGACAATGCTTGTTTTCCGTAAAGCATAGTACATAGCATGTGAGCAGTCTAGCTGGGTACATCCCAGCACATCATATTTGGCAATTTCCAGAATATGCAGCAGCAGGGCCTGACAACGTGACTGTTTTGGGTACCAGGGCGTGTCACAATAGGCCCCATCACGTGTGCTGTGTGGTTCTGCCAACAAAAACCGCAACACAGACCATGACTTTTGTAGGCATCATCCAGTCTGCACCAAAGGCTTTAAGTGGCATGACAGGCTGAAGGGCCCAAAGTCAATTGCGATGCTGTTTCAGCGGATGCACTGATGCAGTTGATAGCACTTGCTCATGCTTTGCAACATGATATGTATCAGGTGTTGGTGGAGGGACAATGTGATGCTGCCTCACAGCCTGTAGTGTATGAAGAAGTTCAAGTATGACCTGCAGCCTGAAGCAAGGTTCTCAAACGCTGACTGCAAACCGTCTTGCAACTTCTTCTAGCACAACAGGCTGTGAGGCAGCATTACATTGTCCCAGCAACATCTAATACATACCGTGTGAGGCTAAGATCAAATTTATTGCATAGTTGATGTCATTGAAATTTTGACTGATGGTGACAAAAAAAGACACCATCACAACATGTATGTTTTCTCACATTCATTTCCGCTACTGCCCGTGTTGAAGGTGTGCCTTGGTGGTCAGGTGAGGGCATTTGAGAAAGCTCAGGCAGTGTGTCTCCTGCAGGCTGGTGGTCAGCAATCAGTAAGTGAGAAACCTCTGGATATAGGTGTCTTACTTATTCGTTCTTGTACCCTGGTATTGTTTACTCAGATGAGTCAGATGAGAGCCTCAGATATGACTAAGGTGCTGTTTGTCTCCTGGAACAGTCACCTGAGCCACCACAAACGCTCTCGTCGGATGATCTGCCAATACAGCCTGTGCAGGTTATAACACAAATGCTACGGCACCAATTGGAAGCCTACAGACAACAACAAAATGCCTTTGACTAAGTCTGTCACAGCCGTACCAGAGCCATCAGACAATGTTGCTAGCACTTGAGCAGCCAGAGATAACAAAGCTTATCATCGAGTTTGAGATAATAGGCTTGTGGAGGCATGCAGTGCATGCTCAGACTGTTGCACATCTAGAAATCTCCATGTAGAGTGAAGTGATCATGAGCTTATCACTGACAAAGCATAGGCAAGACAGGAGTCAGACGGAGTGCCATCCAGTCTCTGCCATGCAAGCAGAAGTGCAACAAAAAGTGACCTTGCATAGATGTAGGGCATGGAATACTTGCAACAAGAGCCTTGGCATTGCTAGCCAACTGATGTGCAGCCAATGACATGTACTGCTGCATGTCGACCAACTGGAACGTGTTCAACTGCACAGGCTGAAGCTGAAGGACACCCAGGTTAGCTCTAAACAGTTTGTTTGATTGGACGGTCTTGCAGACTTGCAAATGACTGTGCGCAAGTGTGAGACAAGAGACATGTCATACAGAATGGACTCAGATCTCAGAAGACCTTTGTGTCACTCAGCAAAATGTCTGTAATGTGTCAACAGCCCCAACATGCTGCAGTTTGCAGCCTTGTAAGTGCATTTCATCACTGGCTTCTATTCGCAAATGTAAATGAGGTCCTGCGATGTGACTTCCAACAGGCAACTGCAATGGACAGTGTATTTGTGGGCAATGCTCAGGCCTGCTTAGGCCAACCTAGGTTGCCTGCAAAGGCCTGGAGGAGGAGCATGTCCAAATTGACAGGCTCAACCAGGAGCTTCTGAAGCTCGTGGTTGAGCCTTTCAATCCTGGCATGGCCCTCCTGAATCAGGTCATAGCATCATCACAGCGCATGCCATATAGTCCTGTGTCTTTGCTGGAGTAATTGCCTTGGTTGCCAGGCATCTGACATCACATGGCTTTCAGACATCTCAGGAGACTTTCAGACATCTCAGCAATACTGCCAGTGACTTATGAAGCTCTAGATTGAGAGCTTCTGAAGCTCCTGGTCAAGCCTCTCAGCCTGGCATGGCCCCCCTGAATCAGGTGATAGCATCGTCACAGCGCATGCCACACAGTCCTGTGGTTTTGCTGGTGTGATTGTCTTGATTACCTGGCATACGACATCAGATGGCTTTCAGGCTTGAGCTGTCATGCTATCTGTTTGTGCAAGTAAGTTGACTTCGTGCTGGTTTCCTTGTGCTTGCCTGAGCATGTTGCTGGATGATGCAAGCAGCAGTTGCAACTCGGCAACTGGCGGAGGACAACATAGGTTGTCCTCTGCCAAGCGCTGAGCTGCAACTACTCGTGCGGGTATACTACTGACTGCATGCCACATGTTGCCTGCTCAACAGACTTTGACAGACAACTCAGCAATACTGCTAGTGAATGAGACCAGCAGCCTGCTTAGCTATGCAATATTATATGTACTATACATGTTATTTTGTAGCATTCAGGCGGTCTCCAAAAAGAAGGGGTCCAGCAGCCGCCGCAAGTCTGAACTGCAGCCGCCGCAAGTCTAAACTGCAGCAGCCGCAAGTCTGAACTGCAGCTGCCGCAAGTCTGAACTGCAGCTGCCGCAAGTCTGAACTGCAGCAGCCGCAAGTCTGAACTGCAGCAGCCGCAAGTCTGAACTGCAGCAGCCGCAAGTCTGAACTGCAGCAGCCGCAAGTCTGAACTCCAGCTGCCGCAAGTCTGAACTCCAGCTGCCGCAAGTCTGAAATGCAGCAGCCGCAAGTCTGAACTCCAGCTGCCGCAAGTCTGAACTCCAGCTGCCGCAAGTCTGAACTCCAGCTGCCGCAAGTCTGAACTGCAGCAGCCGCAAGTCTGAACTGCAGCAGCCACAAGTCTGAACTGCAGCTGCCGCAAGTCTGAACTGCAGCTGCCGCAAGTCTGAATTGCAGCAGCCGCAAGTCTGAACTGCAGCTGCCGCAAGTCTGAACTGCAGCAGCCGCAAGTCTGAACTGCAGCAGCCGCATGTCTGAATTGCAGCTGCCGCAAGTCTGAACTACAGCTGCCGCAAGTCTGAACTGCAGCAGCCGCAAGTCTGAACTGCAGCTGCCGCAAGTCTGAACTGCAGCAGCCACAAGTCTGAATTGCAGTAGCAGATGTCAAACTTGGAAGAGCGAGCACAGATCCAGGCCCTACGCCTGCTCCTTCAAGCCTGTCTTCTGCTGCTGCAGTTCACGTGAACTGCAAGTGTGCACACTTGCAGCTGCTGCAGTCCAGACTTGCAGGATGAGTGGCCCTGGACCAGCTCCTTCAAGCCTGTTGCGACCAACCTCGAAGCTGGATGAGTGCATTCTCCAGCCCTGACCAAGCAATGCATCAGCTGCATTGTGACGCAGAGCAACAGTGTGTGTGCGGGGTGTCAGTGTGTCTGCTGTAGGGTACAAATGCTTCCTCTAGCCCTGGTGAGCTGCATGGTCAGCCAGAAGTCTGCTCACAGTGGCGCCCAAATTGCAGCTAAGCTAGTAAGCAAAAATTGCAATGGGCGAGTTTTGTGACTGTACTCTGTTCAGGACAGTCACAGCTGTAGCAGACATGCCGCATGCAATGCAGCTGTAGCAGTATGGCTTACCAGTCAAGGTGCACAAGGTTGGACTGTCAGCCAGCCAGCTTTCTTGCATGCCACATCTTGTGGCCCTCTAAGCCTGTCCTGTCCGATCACTTGCCTTTCAGCCCTCTCACCCTTAAGGGTTCAACTCCTGCCTCACATATCACACACACCATGCAGCTGCATCAGCAAGCAGTATGACGCCGTTTGAGCAAGACCTTGTAGGGGCAAGGATGTTAGAAAAACGTTGCATGATGACAGACGTGGTTGGCTATGCTGGGCAGCGTTGCTTGCAAACAGTTGTACACGTTTGCATGTTGTGCACAGACATTTTGCTATCTGCTGAACATGTACACCAAAGCCAAATACTAGTATCCTTGGCTCTAGTGTACATGTACGGCAGAGTACAGCTTCCGTATTTCAGAGTGCAAGCATTGCGCTGTACTTGCACATGCAGGCAGCGTTCCAACAGTGCACTAAGACCAATCAAATACGTTTTAAGAGCTGCCAACTGGGCAGTCCAGTCTAATACTTGGCTTCTCAGTACGCCGAAAGGCGTAGTCTTCACTTTTCCGTTCTTTTCTTTTTCTTTTTCTTTTCTAAGAGCTGCCAGCCAGATCACCAAGAGAGGGCCGTGAGTGATGTCAGGTAACGCAAACATAAGAACCTATAGACGTCTAGAGATGTGTTTGCTGTTGCGTTATTTGGAATTGCACATGGGTCTCTCTTGAATGGTCATCTAGCAGTGTGTCTTGTTTCTGTGCATCACGAGCAAAAGGATTATTGATACAGATCAAGAAAGTTCAAAAACATAGGACACTGTAATTTGGGAACTGTTTTACCCCTTTGACCTGTCAATATAACATTAATGTGAATCAAATTTGTGAAGAGCTGGTGGCTCACAAACTAACTGAACACCCACGATATTCCTTGCGTAAAGCGTTAGCAGGTGTCCTATGCATATGGCTATGGCTAGAAAATTATGGCTAGAAAAAATCACCTTTGGTTGCTGCCACAAAGCCCTTGCAGATTGCACTGCGCTTCTGCATCTGGTCAACAGCAATGAGTGCTGCCAGACTCTGACTGGAGGCCCTCAGCAGCATAAAATTTCTCACATGGACGTAGCGCTTGCATGAGTTTGGTACATCTGCAGAAGCAGAACCTTGATGGTCACGTCATCATACATCGCAAACTCGACAGTAATGCAATTTGATAGAAACTTGCAGCTCGTTGCAAGCAGTGGCTACTTGCTTTTGAACTTCACACTGGCAAAACTGGCAGGGCAATGATGATGACTACAGCTCCACATATGCAAGTCATTTGGCCGTATGCTTCCTGGCTCAGTATGCCCTGCACCCTTGCACAAGGTGGACCACATTGGATGCATCCAGTGTAGTCCAGATTGTGCAAGGTAGCAGGAGCACTGATGGAGCAGCATAAATTCAATCACTAGTCTAGGCAACTGGACAAAAAAGAAAGGAGGGCTTGCCTTTTAGGTTGCCATCCTTGCAAAGTTGGTCCAGAAGCAGATGAGAAGGTTGGATGCTGAAAGATGAGTCCAGCTTGAAACCCACATATCAGTGCTTGAGCCCGACAATGTGCCAAAGCAAATGGACAATGTTGACTGGCGTCAAGAGACACAGATCTGGAAGACTGATGGCGGTCACAGTTGCTGCATAATAAGCTTGAGCGCTCAAGTACACAACATAACAAAACGCCCACTCAGCTCTTTGCTGTAATCAGTGCATCACACTTAGAGCATTACATTTGTGGTCACATTCAGTCATCGCAATCTTGGGCAAGCAATGCAACCTGCGTTCAACATAATGCAGATCTTAACTTGGTTCTAGTTCATTCATGGCAAGCTGCCAGGGAATGCAGCAAGCATGTTGCAACTCAGTCATTGCAACAATTGTGGCATGCATGCCTGCATAGCAGCTAGACTGTTGCAAACGTCACATCCTTGAGGAGAAAGAAAGCTTTGCAATTTGCCTGGAGCTTACATGACCTTGCTTTAGCAGCACAGACTGCACTGTATGCATGAACGGCCAAAGCAGGAGCCACACACCATTGGTGACCAACAATATACAGCAGTGTTGTGTTCTTCTCCCTTGCACTTGTGTGCGCAGTCAGCAACAAACAAAATCTGGACCAAGGAATTGCCATGTTGCTACATTGGTGCTGCGTCGATGCGCTTCAATACTGCATCAAGTCTGCTGCCAACCACCACCATGCCACTTCACATTTCTGAGCCATATCAATGCGGTCCAGCTGAAGCACCAGCTGAAGCACCAGCTTGGCAGGTGGCTGGCACTTCTTGCCAGCGCGACATAACCCCTTTTGAAACCATTTGGGCATTCTGACAATAGCCTTGTGTGTCATGACATCACCCAATGTCCACCAAATCATTGTGACCCCAATGGCAAAAAGCTCTGCATGCTTGGGACTGGGTCAGACGCTGTGGTCAGTGGCGCTGGTTGGCAGGGGGGGAGCGGGGTCTGAGGGTCTCGATCTCCTCTGTACTGCCTGTCAGGTGGGGCGCCCCTGGGGGAGGCTTTACCCCACTGCTCACATACACGCTACCATCTGGCATGCGGAAATTGTTGGCATACGCCTGCAAGCACGATGGGATCAATGTCAGGGTGGCTTTCGTAATCTGTGCACTGTTGCATGTTTATGTTTGTTTAGCCAACACTAGTTCATTGAGAAGCATCATCGAACAAGGATTGACGATGCATGTACAGTGCACACATTTTACATACTTGTATATACAAATACTATTGCTTCTACTATGAGACAATGAAGTCAACAATGGCGCATGCTTGATGCTGATGCCTAACCACTGATAGCTCAGCATCGGTGTTCTGAGAATGCCTGGTGAGTGAAAGTTCTCAGGCAACAGCATGATACAGGGACAATGTAGTGCTGCCTCACAGCCTGTTGTGCTTATAGAAGTCTGGAAGTGGACTACAGCCTGAAGCGATGTTCTCAAATGCTGACTGCAATCCTCTTCCAACTTCTTCAAGCACAACATGCTGTGAGGCAGCATTACATGGTTCCTCTATCAACAGTTTGGTTGTGCAGGTAGCAAGTGAAGTTGACATTGTGCTGATTGCCTTGTGCTTGACTGACTGTCTTGCTGGATGGTGCAGGCAGCAGCTGCAGCTCAGCACTTGGCAGAGGACAACCTGGTGGCGACCACCGAGAAACTGGCAGCATCTGAGAAGAAGCTGGTCAGATTGGATTCCGCCGGCTTCTTGGTGTCCTCTGCCAAACTTTGAAATGCCAAGCTGCAACTGCTTATGAGGGTTCACTTTTGACTGCATGCCTCATGTTGGCTGCTCAGGAGACTTGAGACGTCTCAGCAGTATCGCCAGTGAATGAGCCCAGCAGCCTGCTTAGCTATGCATTGTTATATACACACAAGTTAGCACACCAGTCAACAGAACTTGCATGAGCATGCTGGCAGCATAGGATCACATCATCTACTTACAATTTTTGTGACATACAGGCAGTCACCAAGAAGAAGAAGAAGAAGAAGCAAGCCGGCAGCAGCCGTAAGTCTGAACTGCAAAAGCAGAAGATGGCTTGGAGGAGCAGGTGCAGGCCACAGTTGGGTTTAGGGATGAACCAATCTAGGCCCTGCACCCGCTTCTCCAAACGACCTCAAGTTGAGTGCGCGCATTCTGCAGCCTTCACGCAAGGTGCATCAGCTCCATTGTGACGCAGAGTAGCGCTGTGTGTGCAGGCTGTCAGCGTGTTTGCTGTTAGCAATGAGCGTGGTTTGTGATGCCTTTACAGCAGTCAGTATGTCTTTGCTACGTGGTCTTAGCTACATAGCAAGTTGAGGGTCCTAGCTGTAGCTGTTACCTATCTTTACACATTGCACTTTGGTCAAATGTACAAGGTGGGGAGTTGTTCAAGATTTTGACTGGCATCATCATGCTGTTCAAACTGCTTCAAAGAACAAAAGCCCGCATCAAGCTCAGCTTTATGTGCTCCATATCATAGCATATGGCTAAGGTGTGCAAGATGATGTGAAGCTGAAATCACATCAGACCAGATATCAGTTCTGGCATGTCTCTTCCTGAATACTGCAATCAGGTTTTAAGAAGAGATTATGCAGGACTCATAGCTGGTCAATAAGGTGGAGATGCTCAAGACTCGACTGAAGAAGGCTGAGCTGGAGCCAGCCACTGTGCAGCACGGCACTCACCATCTGAGTCTTGAATACCTGTGCTGATGAGGGTCAAATGAGTCTTCACCATCTGAGTCTTGAGCACCTGTCCTGATGACAGTCAGGTGAGAGTTCAGCAGCTGCACTACCCTCGATTGCTTCCTGGAGCAGTGCTTGCGCGGCCTGGAGCCCTTCTGTAAAACAGCATGCCATGCAGCCTGTTTGTCTCGTGCAGCTTTCTAGATCTACACCTTGTCTGTCAATGTTGTATGACTGCAGTGCTCAACAGTCTTCTGCATGCGGAGCAGCTTGGTGCTCAGTGCCACCAAGCTTACAGTCATGGGTACTTGCTGTGAGCCATCTTGAGACAGCTTTGATGCGCATGCAATCATGTACAACTGCCTAGCGTGGAATCCACGTCACTGGGCCCATGCAAAAGACATGGTGCAAGATACATTGTGTGTTGCAGGGTGCGCTGTCATTTCCAGAAGTGGATACGCCTGCAAGTCATGGTGACATGAGGGTGTCAAACTCATGACTCCTCAGTCTTTGGGGTCCACCTCCGGGGCCCCACAAGGTGGATCCCAAAGAGTGAGGGGTCCCCCCACATTGGAGCAGGCTGAGGCCACCTAACTGCAGGGGCTTTCAGCTGCAGCTCCAATGATAAGCAAAGCCACCAGGGGCACAATGAAGCTTCGGCTTCAGCCTGTGTAACTGAGGCCAATACACAAGCTGGATGCAGCTTCGCTCTCAGGCAAGCAGATTGTTATCGCCAGCTTGCGGCTTTTGCTGAATTAACTTTTAGACTTGCATGGTCACCTGCATGTGTGAAGGACACTCACAGCAAGCTGCAACATTGTTAACAACAAGACGTTTGTGCAGACATGCAGAGGATCCTGATTGTGTTGCCATACATGCCTCTTTGTGAGGCTACGGGCTGCCGCCTTAGGAGGCTCCCGTTGTGATTGCTGAAAAGCATAAAATTTCCTTTTATTTTTATTTTTTCCCCTGATTATGAGGCTGTTCACCCGCGATGACCCTCTGCATCGACTTCTAGAGCTTTTGGCAAATTGCCGTTAAAAAGCCTTAAAAACTCCAAGTTACCCAAAGACAGTTCAATGATATTAAGATTGAATATTTGCCAACACTGTGATAAATCATAGTCATGACATAGCCTTGCGCTTGAGGCATTCTGAACCCCGCAAGCCCTCTGGCAGCAGCAGGATTAAGGATTCCAGAAGGCGTTAAGTGCAAGGCTGATGCACAAACGATGATGCAAAGACTGACCTCGTCCATGGGCAGCCCAACAACAGGGCGCGCATGGCAGTCACTGCAGTAAGTATGGATGAGGAGCAGCCAGGAGCAGCCTTTTCAGCAGACGCATCTCATTGATCCCCAGCTTGTTTGTGGTACATGCAAAAAAGATCCAGGCAATTGAATATCTGCCTAAATGACAAAGAAAATTGCCACGATCGTTGATGAACAAAATCAGCATGGTGGCCTGACTGGTTGGCACCACGGTTCCTGAGTCGTCAAGGGCAGCTAGATGTAGAACTGTTCCAGCGCAACTGGTTTGCCATTGTCAGCTGGTGGCCTGCTGAAGTCACATGCACACTTGCATCCTTAAAAGTTGGTTATTCTAAGGATACAACTGTACCTGCAAATCCAGTCAGACTGAGGGCTGACAACAGAGAGTCACATGCATAGAATCATAAGCACCTCTCTCAAAACTCATCTCTAAAGCTGCAAACAATTGCCAACTGGAACTATTTACAACACGTTAACCTTCCTGTGACACCAAACAACCCTTTGCGCTCACAAAGGATTATTTGACGCCACAGTAAGATTATTGTACTGCAATATAATTGGTACAACTGATCAGTTGAGCCGCTGAGCCAGCTTTGCTTTGATGATGTGACCTAAATTGCCTGGAATACATGAACAAGAACACTGTTCAGAGTGCACCTCATAGCTATATCTATCTTGGAAGCCAGCCTAGTACATTACTGCAAAAAAGTCACAATAAAGCCGTGCATAATTTTGCATGACCGGAAGATTTAGAGTTGCCAGGTGTGATGTTGATCTAATAACAGCAGATTGTCCGCTTGAGGAATAAACAGCACCAAAGTTTTGCTGTTGTGTCCTGCTTGCGCAGGTCAATTTGCTATTTAGACATACTGGAAAGATATGCTATGATGTTTGGTGGCAATGGATCACGATCACAAAAGGACCTGTAGGCCCACATTGGGCACCCGCATCATAGATCAACTGACGCAGCCTGGAAAGTATGGGGAACCTGCTGAGTAGATCCGATCAGACTAATCAGGCAATCAGACTATAGACAAACAGCACAAAAGGGAAGGTGACGCCTGTAGGTAATTCCAGCAGGAGAAGCGTGAGGTGCATTCGGGCTAGCACTGACTGCCAAGCAAAGGCTTTGCAACTTGGAGAGTCTGCTCAACTGAACTAGCTGCATCTTGCACCTCTAGGCATGCTTACTATGGTGTCATTCCTAGCAGCTTTTCATGACGGCTAGTTCAATTGCATGATGTAGCGTTGGAGCACACACTGGCATGGCCAAGCTGCCTCACATCATGGTCAGCTTGACAGTGCAAATGTGTACGCTACAGCGCTACATCATGCTTTCATCTTAGGTTGTGCCTGTGCTGTCATGCACACAGCCTTGGAGCTGAGCTTCATCCATCATCAGAAACTTGGGGATGAAATATCAATGCTGGTTGCAACAGCAGAACATTAGACTGAATGACATCAAGCCCTAGGACGCTTGACTTTTCCAAAACATGTTGGGTGCAGAGCACTGATACAACAGAAGTGCACACAACCCCCAGTCCAGATAACTCAGGTCACTATTGACCAGAGTGAGCAGAAGAGGCATCAGTTGCACAGCAGGATCAACACCATGCTATTGTCAGATCTGACCTAGCTTGGGACAGGATCGCTTGTTGCTTGCCGCCAGTTGGCCCAGCATGTACAAAGACTGGTCTTGGCTTTTGTTGACAGACGTAGCAGTCATCTGCTGGCAGTGTCATTGCACAGACCAAGCAACTTGCTTGGAGTGAAGCTAAGTGCTGCTGCTGCGTGCGTGCGTGCGTGCGTGCGTGCGTGCGTGCGTGCGTGCGTGCGTGCGTGCGTGCGTGCGTGCATGCGTGCGTGTGTGTGTGTGTGTGTGTGTGTGTGTGTGTCCTGGGCAGCCCGGTATAATTTTTGGCTTCTCAACAAACTGACGCCAAAAAGTGTAGTAATTTATTTTCTTTTCTTTTCTGTGTGTTTGTGTGGGTGTGTGCTCAGTGGGAGTCAAGAGTGACCAAGTAGGGTAGCCTACCTGTGGGTTGAAGTTGGAGGAGGTGAGGTGGGTGCCCACTGTCACCCACCCGGGCCGGATGTTGTGGTCCTCCCCAAACAGCTCCAGCCGTCTCCTCCCTGAGACAATAAGCACAGTTGCATCTGTCCAGTGTCAAACATGACTGCAGGAGCTACTCACGACAACGTCAGACATGCAGAAATGCTGTTGCAGCTATATAATATGAGGCAAAGACACTTTGAGGATGTTTATTTGCACTTACATGCACCTTTTAGCAAAGTAAGCAGCAGTGCGTAGATGTGTTGCAAGATGCAAGCACACTGAAGTCTGTTTTATGACGGCCGTGTCGACTCTCCACCGCCAACAGCAGGCTTTACAAGCCAGTGTATGCAGTCAACATGACACCAGACAGCAAATACCAGAAAGACAGCATTGTCTGCTGTAGGCTAGCATAAGACAAGCAGTGCCAGAGCAGCGGTGCCCACCTTGTGCAAAACGCTCAATGACTTGGTATAGCTCTTCAGGCTTCTTGGTGCTGCCGGTGGGCGGCTCCTCACTGATGATGATGTCTGTGTCAATGTTGGCATGTATCAGATGACCATCTGTCGTCCGTCTGACTGTGCCCTTGATGCCCATCAGGCAATGCTCCTGCAACCACATGCCACATCTTCTTGCAAAATGCACATGAGTCTCATGTCACAATGGTGGTAGGTATTGCTGGGCTGCTGTTGTGGCCATCATTGACAAGTTTCTGACACTCAAGACCCAGCTTCTTGGCATGTACATGCTGATGCATGCTGCCCGCATACGGCAGCTAGGTTTTTGGTACATTTGTGTCTTCTTTTCTGTTATGTGACAGAAAAGAAGATACAAGTGTACCAAAGACCTAGCTGCTAATATGACCCATGCTGTATATAGTACACTGACCAAAGCTCAGTCTGCCATCGCAAAACAGCTCACCTTGGTGTGCTGCAAGACAGCCTGGGTGTCCTGCCGTACAGAAGCCGCTCTACGCTGCTCCTTGTTGGTTTTGATCCAGCAGATGTCTTCACATCTCCTGAACCCCCACTGTTGTAAGCAGATCCTGCCGGCATCCAGCCCCTCAGCACTGCCACACCTGCACAAGCACCAAAGCAAGCTCTGGTTCTTGCAAGTTGTTCATTGGACAGTGGGTATGCAATCACACCTTTCACAGGCATGTGTACCTGTCCTTGAGTCTGTGTGCTATGACACAAGAACAACATCGGCACAACAGTAAGAAACTGTCTGCAATGTATTGCAAAGGGAAACTTGTGCAGTCTTTTCAAGTTGGTGACGGGGAGGTGCAAAACATCTGAGGCATAGACAAACGAGATGAAGCTGGACATTTAGCAGCAGTCACTCACCACAAAAACACAAAGGAAGGGTTGTCTGTGATCTTGTCAATCTCTAGGTTCTTGATTTGCTGCCAAGACCAGGATTCACCCTGACCCACCCCAGGGGCCCGCCTGACATACTCTTCCCATGGGGGGTCTATCAGGACCACATCAAATTTTGTGCCAAAGGTGTCTACCGAGAGCGGCAACTCATGCAAATCTGCCTGCAATTGAATTTGGTTATTGCACCACCTTCATAAGAACCTTTGATGCATTGCAGAGTGGCTGCATTCATCATTGCAGCTTATACTTGGCTAGCAGCCCTGTCTAAAAACAGTGATTTAGCACTTGGGTCAGTGCACACCAATGTAAGCAAGAGACCGGGTTGAAGTCTGACAGCAGCATCTGCTTTGGAGGGTGACATAACAAAATGCAGGGGATAAAGGACATGGAGTACCTGAAGAAATGCTGGCGGTGTGGCCCTGCTAGCAATCAGACCATCCTTTCGCTCAACTAGTGTCTTCAACTTTGGGTACTCTGCGTATCTGTCTGTCTACAAACAAACAAGAGCATGGCACTGTTTCATGACTGAAAATGTTGGAACAATGTACACCCACATGATATCATCTTTGATCAATGGATCTGTGCCAGGCACACTTAAGTCTGCTCACAATGCAGCTGCAAACCAATTGAAATCAACACTGAATTGGTGCAAGATATAGCATGAAAACCCACCAGATGCACATCTCTAAGGAAGTTCTGAGGCCGCTGTGCAGTGTCTACAAAATGCTGACAATAGTCATTGGCCTCCCCTCTTGAAGGTGCTCTTACACCCAAATCTCTTTCTCTGATGCCGGGTCCAGAGCTTCCCCTAGGCCCTCTGCCAGGCATGTAGTACCCTCGATCTTGGTTACTGCCTCTCGACCCTCTGCCACGGCCAAACCCACCACCAATCCCATCTTGGTTTTGTCCTGCATGCACGCAAACACATATGTCACAACAGGTGCATTGACTTGAAAGTAAGGAAGCGTGATGCAGGAGTCTGGTGAGATATGGAGTCCAGTAGTCAATCATGAAACTTCTCAAGCAAAACCTAGTACACCCATGTGCCAGAATACATCAGATGCTTGTGCATCTTCTGAGCAAGCAGTGGACACATTAGCCTGAGTCAGAGATACAATGTGCTTTTAGTAGACAGCTCAAAGCCTGTCATCAACATTTTCACATCTTGTTGCAGACATATAGCTATCATGAGCAGGGTTACATGCATTAGAGCATGCCCACCTTGTGAGAGATCGAAACCCATACCCAGATCATGTTGTTGCATCATGCCCATCATGTCGGGGTTCATCATCCCCATGCCCATGTTTGCGCCTGGCGGTGGCCCTGTGAGTGTACACATAGCTTCGAGAATCACTGGTAGTTGCTGTGTGACAGCAAAGAAGCAGCACATAAGGGTAAATGCCCTGAGCAAGACTAGATCAGTGCATACCTTGCATGTTGCCAAGAGGCGCCAGTCCACCTAAACCCTGCAGATCAAGATCCAAATCAAGCATGCCGTGGAGAGCACGCACGAGATCGTCTCAAAATATCAAGTAACGTAGCATGCATTGCACTGCAGACCCTGACCTGCAAAGCGAGATGGGATTGCAGCAGCATGTTGGGGTCGAAGCCTGCATTCATGCCGAGAGATTGGTTGAACATACCCCCAGGCGCTCCGCCACCAGTACCCCACCCTGCAAACACAGCATGAGTTGCCTGGGGCTAGTAGCGACGACATGCCAGCCAGTAGCACAGTTTTCCACTGCTAACCTGGATCCATTGAGGCAAACAACTTTATCCGCAAAGCGTATTCGACTCAGTTCCAACGACCAACACAACGCGGGGTTGCACGGCCACGCAAGGGCGGTCACAGATCAAGAGTGGTTTGCAGCAGCTTCCGGGATTCGTGTGCGAGCGATCACAGCGCTGAAGCATTTTGATTGCATTGGAACATCTGCCAGTGTTGTGTGTTGTCTGTGCGTCTTGCCAAACTGCTCGTGAGCTGCACTGCAATGTCGTCGGGGCTTGCAAAGTAATTGTGAGCAAGAAGATGAATGCGTAAACCGTCAGCATGGCGATCGCCAGGCCAGGCATGCAACATTGTTTAGCAAGAAGCTTTTGAGCGCCTATCGCACGCAGAGCCCAAAGCTTTCTGTACTTCCAGCTCAGATCACAGCAGCGCCTCCGGTTTGCATTGTCGTGCGTCAAACAGTGCGCGAAGTTTCCTGTTGATCTTTTCAGAGCGCTGCTGCTCTGCCGAGCGCTTGGAACCTCCAAGCACACAGCAGGTACACAACCAACGAACTAGCTGTCGACGAGAAGCTGTGTCTGCGGCATACTTCGTTGCACTCACAGCTTTGCAGTTTGCTCTTGCACATGCTGGTGACTATGATGAAAAACTCCTCATGCGCGAGGGTTCTGAGCGCAGCATTGCTGCCTGTTGACGAGAAATACACATTGATTCGACTGAGTCACCTGTAAGTTGTGCATCTAGCTGCGTTAGCCTTTTGATCAACCTACCAAGGTCACTGTCCTTGCAGGTATGGCTTACAGACGTCGTCTCAAGAATAAGAAACCTCCTGAGGGCTGGGAACTCATTGAGGAGGTCATAGAAGACTTTGAAGGCCAGATGAAGGAAGCAGTCAACGAGGAGCATGAGGGCCGAAGAAAAAACGAGCTTGCTTGGAAAATACATAGAATACACTGGGAGAAGAACCGCTTCATATTTGACCTCATGTATCAGCGCAAGGTCATGAGCAAAGATCTGGTAAGCTTGCAGACACCTGCCGTGCAGCTACACCATATGTGTGACTTTGCAACAATGTCAGAAGCAGCCAGCACTGCCCCCTGTATGGAGATGCAATTTGCAATGTGCATGCCAGACATGCTGCTGTTATGCAGAAAAGTGACACAGCACATATGTTTGTGCAGTATGACTATCTAGTAAGAGAGAAGATAGCTGATGGTGGACTGATATCAAAATGGCGAAAACCTGGCTATGAGATTCTGTGCTCCATGCTGGCCATCCAAAAGGGCAACCACAATTTTGGTACCACATCACATTGCAGGTCAGTCAGACCATAATACTTTTGGTGGCATTGGCATTCAAGTGCTGAGGGCAGTGTGATAGTACGCATATCACTCTGTCATGCTGCACAACCTGCAACGTCTGTCTGCTTGGGCAGGCTGCTGTCTTGCTGCTGGCCTTGCACAGGCATGGGCTATCATGGGCTGACATAGAATTTGCCATTTTGTCAGACTGAACATAAAGCATCCTATTATATTGCCAGTGCCAAGCAATATTTCCCATACTTACCTGGCTCAGTCATTCCCATGTTGCTTTGTTACAGAGTTCCGCTGCACAAGCGAGGTAGCCAACAAAGGCTAACTCCAGATGTTCAAATAGGCTGTATCAGCTGTGCCTCAGGCGATGGCAAGTTTGGCGGACCTGTTTGGTGAGTTGCTGAAGCATTTCTGACTTTGTGCTGCTTGAGGCTGTTTTGATGCAAGAAAGCCTCCCTGCTGCAAGGTCAAATCCAAGGTTGATCACAGCGTGTGTATCTGGTCAAGTGTCCCCTGTTGCGCATGCTGTCAAAGCGGCTTGCAGTCACACCGTGGCGTACCATGTGCCTTTGCTAGGACATGGCATGTTGCCACTGGTATTCTTTGTGTTCACTTAGGCGTGCTGCCAGATTCCTATGCCTGCTGCCAGATTCCTATGCCTGCTGCCAGATTCCACTGCCATGTTCAGCATTGACCTGCTGCTGCAGGTGGAACACACCTCTAGATGAAGAAGATGTAGCACCTGAAGAGCACAGGGCAACCTGGGGCCAGGGTGAGGCACCTCCACTGCCCCCTGCTGCAGCCTCAAGAAAGCGGCCCTTGGAAGACGATGAAGAACTAGATGAGGATGTGAAGAGACGGCTGGCTAGTTTACAGGGCGGGGGTCAAGATTAGCTGATTTTAGGCGCTCTGTCTGTGCTGTCTACCCATCACTTGGCCCGTTGTTTGAGCCAACACCTGCCATGACATATATATCGGCGTGTCATGAGCCATACTGACTTTGCTGATGTGATGTCCCAATATGAACCTTACTACAATTAATCAATTGCAACCGCACATGAGGTGGCCAATGCCATTTCGACCAATATGATGATTTTGAAATGAAGCACTTGATAAGTCTGTTGGGGGTGCGTCACCCTGAGCTGCAATAATCAGCTGTAATATCATGCAGCTTAGCTCAGACAGCAACTTATGTGCTCCATCCTTCAAGGCTTTGAGCAGATGTACACACTGATCCCGACAGTTTACCGAGCTTTGCTGAAGAGTGCAGTTTCGGGAATTGGTCATCGGATTCATACCACTACTAAGAAAAAGGCTTTGAGCAGCAGCCTTCAGCGCAATGTTGCTGCAGTGCCTTTCAATTGGATTCAGGCCATATCGGAATAGAAGCCAAGAGTTGACATATTTCTGCAGCTGTACATTGTCGTAGTCGTGTTATTGTGTAGCCAACATCCAATAGACATCATCACTCTGTAATCTCCCCAAATGCATTGTGTTGCAAATGCTGCTATCAGAACGCAGTGGCATTGCCACTGATGAAGTTCCTTGAGCAGCTGCATGAATATCCTACCCTTTCACGCAGCTGTCCGGACACACAATTGCAGTTTTGAACACTCAAAATGTTGCTCCAGGCTGATACTGACTAGCGCGACCACGGATTTGCAGTCTTGAACTTTATATTTGTCACTTTACAACAAATTCAAGGTACCAGGAGCATAGGACAAGGTACAAATTCTGCTAATAAATTGGCATCTACAATTTTTGCATGTATGGGCTCCACACTGATGATGACTATGTTGGCTGCAATCTCATCTGCTACATCTCCTACATCCACACCAGGCCTCGTTGGTCAGGCTGCCTGGATCATGCGACGTGCATTGATGACACAAGCTAGAGGGATGCATACAGTCTTCTAGCAAGCTGTGTATTTGGCTTTAAATTCAGCGGCGTGCAGGAGAGAGCAATGCAGATCACTTACCAATGGTGACGGAAGCTTTGCCAGCTGCTTTCTCAAGCACCTCAAAACTGCTGAAGCCTGATTGCTGAAAATGCCTGCATTGCACTCAGCCTGCCTTGAAAGGCTGACTGCAAAGACCTGACTGCCTGCAGGCCAGGCTTGCCTGCGCTACGTCTGGGAGTTCCTGTGGAAGTGCTGGATTGTAAGACAGCAATGGCATGCATGCACAACTCACCACATGACGGTCTCTAACCGCTTCTTCTTGTCGTCTTCAGCTAAAGGGTCGACTTCCAGCAGGGTGACAGTGACTTTGCTATTGCTTGTTTGACCATGGCTAATTGCTGCAGCTATGGCCTGTGGGCTGAAGGAACATTTTGTCAGCCTTTGCTGAAACCATGGGCAAGCAAAAAAATGGTATTCCATGAAAATTGACTTGGCGCAAAGTACCTGCTTGGAACCATCTGACAAGTAAGGTCTCTGGTCTATCAAAGCCAACATGATATGATCATGCTTGCTGACGGACTTTGCCTGCAATAATGTGGGCAGGTTGGTCAGCAAACGCCCCTGCCTGTCAAGTGCTTGGGTCCAGGCTGCAAAGCTTCACCTCACTGGGGATGCTGGACTCAGAAGCTGACGCACGGCTACGCACGAACCTTCTGGTGGGACAAATCTGTATGCCTAGACGTGCATGCAGCGGAAGTAAACGCAAACGGGCAATGCCGCAGCGAACATAAACGCTGAGTCGGCAAGGCGCTACAAGTCGACGCTAGCGATGCTTGCCGCGCAGGCGAAATGCAGGAATGTTGCCAACAGCTTGGTGCTGTATACTGCATTGCGGCAGTCGTCAGTTGGTACTGCCAACTTGGCAGCAGTTTGGCTACAGAATTTGAGCAGACTTTGACCAAACTTTGACCAGACTTTCATTGATCTGTGTACAGGTTGTACACTCCTTCTGAGATCTTTCGGGGATTGCATGAAAACCAAGCGTGGACATCGTCGGCTGTCGCTCCCTCCTTGCTGGTGATCTCGACCCTGCAACTGAACAACGAGCGTGGCAAACGAGCCGGGAGCTGTTTGGAGCCGCTGCAAATGTTGAGCTTTGTCCAGTATCTTTTGGAGCTCCTGCATATACATACTTCACATACTCGCGGCAAGCCTCGCTTTCATGCACTGTCAGGCGACCCCTGCACTTGGCTCACAAGCGATCTTGCCACACCCAGGACAGCCTTCAGCCTGCCTGTATGCGCAAAACACAAAGCTTAAAAAGGGCTGATAACGATCAAAGTTTGCAGCGTAGCGGTGGGGTTCAAAATCTAACTAGAAACCAGGGCCAAGGGTGTCTAGCTAGTAGCAAAAGCCACGATTCAGGAAGGCAAGTGGGGCATGCGGTAACAACCATGCGATGTGCTGTCCATTGCCACTGGACCTTAAAAATGTAAACACTGCGTTCTGTGCTTGTGCATGCCCTTGTGCTGGAGGACCTTGATCTGCATTGTACGCCCACTACGCTTGGTCTTGCCAGGTGAGGTTTTGGGTATGGTCTTGACTGAATGTAGTCTGCAATTCAGGATCACCATGGGCATCACACAGGATGCACTCTGCTTGGTGTACAGACAATGGTGCTTTCAGGCAGGTACTTGTTTCCTTGACTGTACGGTCGTCAGCATGGTACCAGGACCGGTCATGATGGCAGCTGTCTCCATCTTGTTCACATCGGCATTTGCAATGGTCCAATCCTCTTGTAATTTCAGCAGACCATGGAGGAAACGAGACAACCCATGCAAATGTGGAACTGTCCAAGCTTTAGTGCTGTGACATGCATGTAGGCTGTTGAAATTTGCAGAAAGGGAGTGAAATGCATTGCAACCAAAATCTGCAGACAAGTATGCCATCAACTTGCTAAGAGACAGATATTCAAGGCTCACGTCTGGGGACGAAAGCAAGAGACAGATGTTACATTGCAGTTCTGGCAATTCATAACGGCGGTCCGACGCATCACCGAACTTTGGGGATACTTGCGCTGGACGTGCATGGCACGGAGACATTTCAAAATGGGATCGAGCTCATGTTAGGGTTGTTAGAGAAGGATGCAGTGATCGTATGCCACGGCGATGATGATCAGTGCGGTAATCGCTGGGGCCAAAAACAGAGTCGTCGCTTCAGCACTACACGCGCGAGTTGCTTGCAGCTTCTTGAGCACTCTGCCCAGCGACAAAGTCTCAACTGCCAAGCCAGGAGAACCACCCATGTCGAAGGCCAATGGTGTTGCGAGCTCTAAGCTCACTGGCGAGACAATTAGTCCTCATGTCATGAAGGCAGAGTACGCTGTGCGTGGAGACATAGTTGTCCGAGCTGGAGAAATTGGCAAGGAACTCAAGAAGGGCAAAAAGTTTCCGTTCACCGATCTGGTGATGTGCAATATCGGCAACCCGCAGGCTTTGGGGCAAAAGCCTATCACTTTCTACCGTCAAGTGCTAGCTATTTGCGACTACCCTCAGGTGCGAACCATCCAGCACATGCAAGCTCTGCTTCCACCCGCACACGTGACCCGTTGCACTATCCTTTGGCACCAGCAAAAGTGCAACAATATTGTTCAGCAGCTTCACAGGCCAGTGTCGGATTAAGTCATGCGTTTTGTTACATATTCAGTTGTTGGACGCTCCCGAGTCTCAGAAGCTCTTTCCTCCTGATGTGCTGAAAAGGGCCAAGGAGTACCTAGATGCCACCGGCTCAGGTGGAACTGGTGCATACACACACAGCCAAGGAGTTGAGCTATGTAGACAGCATGTGGCCCAGGTGAGCCCTCTTTACCCACCTGCCAATTGTCTATAAATGCCTTGAGCATAGACCACTTGTCTGCAAATGCCCTGAACACAGACCACCTCTGCATGAAGCCTGTCTGTCCTCACTTGTGAATACTTTTCAGCCAAACTGATCCCATACTGCGCTCTTGCCTCTAAAGGCATAGAGTTGTGTCTTCTTGGCGCCCAAAAATTGTCGTACCTATCAAATACGTATGTGACCTCATCCAGCAGTAACTCTATTCTGGACTTTGACATGATCCTTTGATGGTGGTCACGCACATAAGGTCGTATATTACATGCATGACTAGTCAAACACATTCTGCAGCTCCTGTCAGTCAAAACAACTATCTAGCTTAGCATAAGTACTACATTTGCAGGTCAAGAATAAGCCGAGCAATCACCAATGGCGACAATGCAGACTTGACAGTCCTTGCTAAAAACACGGTTTGCAGCGCCGTGCAACATTCTCAATTGCTGCCTGCAGGGCATCAAAGAGCGTGATGGCCATGACTGCAATGTGGAGGATCTGTACCTTACAGAAGGAGCGTCAGGGGCTGTCAAGAACATCCTGCAGATTCTCATCAGGAACGAGAAGGACGCCATCCTGATCCCATTCCCTCAGTACCCTCTCTACTCAGCAGCCATAGCGCTGCTAGGGGGTACAGTGGTGCCCTACTACCCTGATGAGAAGAAGGGTTGGCAGATAGACCCTGCCCATCTGGAAGATGTCATCACTCAGGTACGTTAATATAGCCTATGCAATTATTCAGAAAACAAAATATGGGATTGCATGTACAGCACTTTCACATGGCGTGCGTGAGTTGTATGATGACGTGTAAGCCGCCAGGATCTCATGACAGCTTCCGAGTTATGATATCACTTGCCTTGCTATGAGTTTGACTTACGTTCATGTGAACACATTTTTTGGTGTACTGACTGATGCAACGTTACGTGCTATGGCGTGCGCTATGCTATATGCACTATTGTTGTACTGCAATTGCACAAAGTCAGTACAAAGTCAGTTGATGCAAAGAAGCTTGAGAATCAGACTCACTGGCTGCTCCCAATCAATCCTTTGTGCATTGAATGTTGTTGCGACACCGACACTGGCAATACCTACTCGGCTGACGATGCTGTAAAAACCATGCTTGGTGTGTAATTAAGCACACGTGACATGTTGGCATGGCAGCCGGCACCTTTGAAATGTGTCGTCCCCTACCCGTTTGACTGATAAGCTCAAGTTTGTGCTGACTGATTGATTTGAAGCTGCTTTGCAGCCATGAACACAGCCAAAAGCACTGGCTGTCATGACAGTTTCATGGCAAACAACCCCACACATCCATCACTGCAACACATGTTACCAGTTAGATTGCCTCAAATCTAATATCAATTTTTGCACTTTGGAGGGATGCTAGCAGTCAGTATGCCTGGCAGCTCTTGAGGCCAAGAGATTCTCACATTCAGTAGGTCTCAGATGCTCTTTGAAGATCACTATCACTGCTGCCTGAAAGAGTTTGCTTTCATTTGCAGGCAGGAAAAGATGGGCTCTGTATCAGAGCACTAGCAGTCATCACTCCTGGCAATCCCACAGGCCAAGTCATTCCCAGGTCCAACATTGAAGACCTCATCAAAGTTTCCAAGAAGCATGAGCTTGCAGTCATTGCTGACGAGGTGTACCAAGTGAATGTGTACAACAGCAACATGAAATTTGACAGTTTCAAGAAGACCATCAAAGACATGGGATCAGAGTATGATGATGTGCCTTTGTTCTCCCTCCAGTCCATCAGCAAGGGTTATTATGGTATGCAAACAGCTTGTGACTGTGAACCTCACGCGCTGCAGTGCTATGTTCACCAGGAAGTGTGCATGCTGGCGTGCACAGTCAGAAAGCACGTTTGGTCAAATCTGCTGATGTATGGCTCAGCAGAAGTGTACACGGTGTATTCTGTGCTGCTTGACTCACTGGCTGCTCATGTGCATGCTGCAAGCACAGCATACCGCAGCACAGCACAGCATGGCACAGCATGGCATAGCATTGTGCAGCAGAGCACAGGCTAGTGCAGTGTCTGTATAGAGTCAAAAGTAGCATGCCGATGTTGCAGGTGAGTGTGGAAGAAGAGGTGGTTACATGGAGATCATCAACATCCCTGAAGAAGTGAGGGCGGCCATGTACAAGGTTGCTTCCATCAACTTGTGTTCCAATGTGAACGGGCAGATCTGCACAGCCATGGTCATGAACCCTCCCAAGGTCAGTCGCCCTTATCAGCCTGACACATTCATTCCACTCACTCACTCACTCACTCACTCACTCACTCACTCACTCACTCACTCACTCACTCACTCACTCACTCACTCATTCCTTCATTTCATCTGTTCAGTCGTTTCGTCGTTCATTTGATAAACTTGGTCCTTGAGGCCAACTTTGACCTCTTGACTGATAGACTGAAATGACAACACAGACATTGAAAGGTTGTGAGACGTTTATAGCTCAACTTGTCTTTTGTTGGGTTCTCCTCCTCTTCTTCTTCTTCTTCTTCTTCTCCTTCTGGATGGTTGACAGCAAAGCAGAATGCTGTGCACATCTGCATGTCGTAGGTCACCAGGTCTTGCTCAAGTGCCTCCTTGTCTCACACAGGAGGCACGCAACTGGCACGCAGACAGTACATATGTGATCCGCCACCCAATGTAGCGACTTCTGATGATGTTCTGGGTAGCATGCAAGTATGGAAGTTACAAACCTGCAGCCATGCTCTGCAGTGCGCTGCATCCACCCTGTCGCTGTATCCACCGTCGCTGTATCCCCTTGCCTGCATGTCTTTCACAAATTCTAGTTGCTTGTTCTAGTGGACCAGCAGGAGCAACCACAACAAAAGCGTACATGGAAGCTATTCAGTGTCTCAATCTTCATGCATGTTTGGTCAGAGCGCAGCTTCATAAGACAGAACTACTGCGTACTTGGTCCTGCATGCTGACTTGGATTGTCAAACTGCAGGAAGGCGAGGAGTCATATCCCCTGTACAAGAAGGAGAAGGATGGGCTGATTGATTCACTCAAGCGGCGCGCTGAGATGATTGAAGGGGTGGGTCTGCAGCCTGTATTGCCTCGCATTTCATGTCTAAATTGAAGAAGACCTTACACGTTATGCATTGCAACATCATACATGCATACACAGCAAGTCTCTTACTTTGCAGTGGGAGTGATGCTACACAAGATGTGCTGGGCTTGCTATACTGTGCATGCTATGCTGTGCTTGCTATGCTGTGCACGCTCTGCTGTGCATGCTCTGCTGTGCAAACTCTGCTGTGCTGAGTTGGTGACGAACCCAGCAGGTCCCATGCAAGACTTGCAGCAGCGTGCAGATGTCACAATAGGCACTGCACAATGTGCAAGGTCCAGTCATGTGCATGTGTCGCCCAAAGCGTTGTTGTTCTGTTATTTGACTTGATTGAGTGTGCTTGCAAAAGCTTTTTGGGCTGCCTGTACAGTCTCTGCTTGCCTCTCCATGCACCAGTTGCCTGTCTATCAACCACCTATCTGTCCACTGTATTTGGGTCTAAAAGCTGGTGCAGCTGCTGATTCCTTGACTAAAGAGCTGCCTTGACCCAGCTACATCTGACACTTTCTCTGAATTGCTTGCGCACTATGACAGGTACTAAATGAGCTGGAAGGTGTTAGCTGCACATCTATTGATGGTGCGCTGTATGCATTCCCCACCATCACCTTGCCAGAGGGAGCATTCAAGAAGGCCAAAGAAATTGGCAAGACAGGAGAATGGTTGTACTGCAAGGAGATGTTGGAGAACACTGGGATTGTGATTGTGCCTGGCAATGGGTTTGGGCAAAAGGATGGCACCCATCATTTCAGAACCACCATTCTGCCTGGCGAGGACCAAATTGAGAGCGTGTGTGACAGGATGCGCAACTACCACAAGGAGTTCTTGTCCAAGTACAAGAACTGAGCTTGATGTATACAGTACGTATGTATGTATGTAGTACGTACCAGCTATTCCTAGTGACAGTGGCTGTCTCAGACAAACAGTGATACAGAGTTTGTGCGAAGGGCATTTGACATTCAGCACTGCTGTTGTACTTTTTTGTGTGTTGATCCAGACAGACAGACACAAATTGCAGGATAAAGTCTTCTGCTGGCCTTTTTGACTGCTGTTGTGGCAAACGGTGTATATCGTGTCAAGACTGTTTGAGGAGCTCTGACAGCTATATTGAGTGCTATTCTACGCTAGCTTACATGATTGTAACAGATTTAGCAGATGTCATATGCATTAGATCGCCTTATTAGGTATAACACCTGCTTCGACAGCCAGCAAATTCTTTCAAGGGGGCACCACAAGAATGGTGGCTCGGTCAGAAGGCATGCCAGGCACAAATTGATGTTGCATTGCGCTGGACGTGATTTCGCTCAGACCATCATGCCCTTTTTTACAGGGTGATGCCAGGGAGCTCAATGTGCCGTGAGGCAATAATACAAAATCAAATTTTGCGCTACATGAACTGAATAAATGGAGAGGAATTGGTGTTGGCTGTACACAGTAAGCACAGTCATTGGTATTGGCTGTACAGAAGATCTAGCTAGTGGGAACACCGCCGCATGGGTTGGGCTTGGTGACCTCCACAATTTTCTCCTCAGTGCTGAGATACTCTTGGGTCCTGCCCTCAGTCAGCTCCCTTTCATTGCCAGTTGGCTTGGTCTCAACCACAAACTGCAGCAATGCAAATGCTTAGTACAACACATCAGCCAGAAGCCGACACACACACATTGCGACATGCGCCTTGTGTTGCTCTGTGGCACAAACACTTGAACAAGATAACAACAGTATTGAGCTTGCACTGAAAAGCAAGCTAGCTAAACTGCAAGATGAGGTGACTGATGCTCACCTCCTTCTCGACAGGGTGGTGCTCCCTAACATAGGTCTTGACCTCCTTGATAACTGGCCTGTCCTCAACCTTGGTGAATGTCTTGGTATCACAGATGGGTCCCTGTCCAGCAGAGGTGGTGGTCGTCTGCAGTCAGCACACAAGCTGGTTAGTAAAAGAAGAAGAAGAAGATTACAAACTGATGCAAGGGAGTACAGACACCAACAGTGCAGTGCTCAAAAAGGTTGCTGATGCGGCTGTGGTGTGAAGAGTACAGTAGGACAGGAGTATAAATACCTGCTGGCATGAGACACACTCGGTCTTGGTTGTGGTGGTAGCTGCACCAGTTGTGGCAGTACTGGTGGTGGCAGCGCCGGTGGTGGCAGTGGTCGTGCCAGATGAGGCAGAAGCTCCACCAGCAGCGCCAGAGCCAGATCCACCAGACAAGTTGAAGACAACCTGACCTGCAGAGCAAATCAGGTTTGGTCAGCATTTGCTAGTTGTTGAGCTGCTGTTGAGCTGATCAGTTGTGGGACAGTGGTGTATAGGGTTTGGAGCCATGGTTACCTTGCTCGAGCCCCTTCTTGTTCAGCAGTACAACTCTTTGAGGGCCACTGCTCAGATTGAAGGTACCCTGACCAATCAAGCCATCTGTAATAAGCACAGTACAGGATCAGCAGCAGGACGCACCTACGTTAGGTCGGCTATATCAATATACATGTCAGACGATGCAGTACAACGGCAGAGGCTTATACGCGTCAAAAAGTCTTTGCGACCTAGCTGTACGACAGGTTTGACTGATGGCCTTGCCCAGTACTGTGGCCTACCTGCCAGAAGGTTCTTGTTGTACACCATGACCTTAGCCTCATTGCCGGTTGAACCCTGACCGGATGCGACCTCAAGAGTGTAAGTCTCTGTCCAAGTTGCGTTTAACCCAGCGTTCTTGACTGCAGAACGTCCTTGAGACAGTCAGATGCGTGCGGGCTAGAAAGCAGATAGTGTCTGCCGCACCGCGCTGCCTTAAGCAATGGGCCGAGGCTACTTACTGACACTGGTCTCGACCTTCTGTGAGCCGTGCTCGAAAATGACGTAGGGGTCCTGCTTGCCGATTAGGTCGTGGTCCTTCAGGAACTCACCAGAGATCCCGCTGATGGTGTATTGCTGGCTTTGGCTTGCCATTATGCCCTAGCGTGATCAACACAGGAAGCAAGGAAGCTATCAAAGATGAGTATGCGCACGAGGTTATGAAAGTAGGTAGAAGTCAAAGTTTGCGCTGCGCAAAGAAAGTCAAACAAGTTCTAAAGAGCAAGGCTCAGTATGAAGCTTCCTGGCAGCTGCACATCGTCGTTTCGTCTTCTGAGAACTCCTTGTGCATGTAGGCATGCCGAGTTTCAATGCAGAACGCCGGCTAAATTCAAGTCACAACCAAGCGTCTGGAGACCAGCTGGTTGCCATGAGATGGCTAGCTTGCAGGCAGAAATTAGCGGGCCATATGGCCCATGCATGGACCGAAAAGTTTATCGCCTTTGTTGGTGCAGAGTTGCCTAGAGAGAGACATAGAATTTATACTTTAGCCAGCTGCTGAGTCTGATTATAACAAGAAGCAGCTAGACAACTTGTGAGGCAAATGTAAATGTATAATACATTATGTATACTTCATATGCTGCAGAACCCCATGGGCAAAAGGTTTTTACCCTCTATATGATGTACACTGTACGACAAAGTCTCCTGTAAACACTCAACATGGCAGCCGCTGCTTGTGCCATTGTCTATCCATTGTTGAACAACATACTTCACAGGAGTGTCTGCCACATGTCAAGCATGATTTGCTGATCTGAATGCTCAGCCTCATTCATTGTCTGATTCAATCATATTGGTATCAGAATTCTCTTTGTTGGAGACCTGGACAGCAGCACACACATGCATATGCTGAGTCACGGAGCTGCACAGTCAGTTGTCGCTGCTGGTGGGCATACAGTGTCTGCTTGGCATTCCAAGCAAAATTGCACTGTCACAGTGCACAGTGCTGACATTACAACCATGCTGGCATGTTAACACAGTCATGTGCAGCTGTTCTGTGTGAACAAACAGATACATTGCGCTTCGTTGCACACTTGCATGGCGAGTCACCTCAGCATCAGGCTTTCTGTACTCAAATCTGAAGATGAAGCCATTGCCAATGACAGCCAACAGATGCCTGCAGTCAGGTGATAGACCACAGGCTCTGACAGGTGCTGACACCTTGATTGGTGCCACATGCGTCATGCGCTTCCCATCTGAAGTATCGTACACATACACATCTCCTGTTGTGTTACCCTACATATGGACAGTAGTCATTTGAGCAGTCTGTTTCTTGAGTGACAGGGCTGTCAGGTCAGGTTTGCTGAGCATTCACTCAGCCAGAAGGCATGTATAGCGCATGATTGTGCATGTCAGCTTGTGCAGGAGGGCAAATGCTGAACAGCATCTGAACAGCAGACTCGCCTTCACCAACAACAATGAAAACCATATGAGCAGTTTGGTGCTTACCACGCAGATATATGCTCCGTCTGGTGTGCTCCCAAATCGGCAGCGTGATGCCCATCCTCCCCCTACATTGCAAGAGGGCACCTACACAGGACAGACATGTCTTATACCACCTCCCACAGTACATGGCGTGTGGTTTTGGAATAGCAAATATGGTAGGCAGTGCCTGTGCAACCTTGATATCAATATCACAATGATCTTGCCTGTGAGTCTGCGCTGCTGACAGCTTGAGAATCTCTGCACAGAGTCTGCAACTGTAGATGTTGGGATCATGTACATGCACATAAACAGTACCATATGCTGTGCACGAAGGTGGCTCGCAATGCAGACTGCTGACCTTCCAGGATGACAGCTGTTTCCGTGCAGCCATGTCCCACACACACATCCGCCCATCCACTGACTTGGTAGCAAGTCTGTTCTGGCATAGAAATTGCTGCAACACAAGAGAAGCAGTCATGCATGGCAGTCTGCTGCTTATGTAATAGTCACGTATTCTAGATGCCAACATGTCTATAGGGTGCATGTTTCAGCTAGTACAGCATGCCAGAGGGGCAAAGTGATAGTCAAACTCATGCAGTGCAACGTTGGCATTGTAATGCGTCTTTGCAGGAGTGAATGCCAGGTTGACCATGATAGGAGTTGACCCACCATGCAATCGATTGTCTCTGTATGCCTGCCGCTGCTGCTGCTCTCCATGTTGAGCTGTTCCCTTTCACCATTGCCTGATGCAGTCTGCATGTCCAGTCAGGTTGTATGCAGGCAAATGGAGAGTGAGAGCCGCGTGACTGAACACACTGCTATTTTATTGCAATGATCAAGAACGTGACACGAGACACACACAACAAAAGCGCAACAAGGTCCTATGTTATGGCAATGATAGTCTCATGTTTGAGGCAGCACATTCTCTGTTAATCTGCTGAGCCTCGTCTGACCTGTTTGTCTGGAGTACCTAACAAATGACATGAACAATGCAAAGGCATGCAGGCAGGGAATCAGACACGCAGACCATCAGACATGCAGCCTAGTATGGACTAAGACAAACTTGCACACAAAGTGTACAGCCCTGCTGACTACACATGATGTGTGTCACAGATCTCTGTCACAATAGGCTCTAAAGTACATGTGACAGGAAATCTAGCGAATGACATACTCATGCACCATAATGGTAACAAGCTAATGGAAGAAATGGAGCAAATGGAACAAGTAAACAGTTGTACCTGAGATTTTGTATCACTGCTGCTTGGCACAAGCTGCTGCTGTTGCGGGGCAGCTATCTGGTAGCTGTGCAGGGCTCCTTTCTTGCTGCCAGTGACAAAGAAGGCTCCGTCTGGACTGACAGCCTGCATCAGTCACTGCACTTAGGTAACAGCTGTAAATGGCAACATGCTGTAGAAGGCAGATCCTGCACAGAGGTGGCCAGGTAATTTGCACAGCAGAGAATCTTGTGTCGCTTACAGTCTTGTTGCTGACAGTCTTGTCACTGACAGACTTGTTGCTAACAGTCTTGTTGCTGACAGTCTTGTTGCTGACAGTCTTGTCGCTTACAGTCTTGTCGCTGACAGAAGCACTGTGCTGTCTGATGTGGATGGTGCACTAATAAGGGCAGCTGCCAACTAGCTTACCTCCAGCTTATCATGCTATGTGCCAATGACATGCGGAGCGACCAGCACATGCCAACAGGTGACACTAATGTAAATACTGGCATGCACCTTGCGTGAATCCAGAATCTTGTCAAAGCGTGACGACACATATCGCAAACCGAGTTTCAAGCAGGTTGTAGTGCAGCTTAGGCTTTGGCAGCTTGTGAGCACACAGACCCATCAACAAGTGGTGAACAGGACAAGAAAGTGCTGCTACAGAGATTTGACAGGATTAGACCCCATGGGAGCACACCACAGTGCTGAGCATTCCCCCAGCACAGCTGCTGAGAATCAATCACAAGGAGTTTGGGATGCAATCAGAAATGAATGCAGGCTTCATCTTACCAAGCATGACGCGTCAGTGTTGTAAGATGAAATGCAGAGCTCTTGAGTAACATCCCAGACTCTTGCATTGCCATCCTTGGAGAGAGAAACTAGAAGGCCAGGCTTGCTGGAACATGCTGACAGGTCCACCACATCTTTGTTGTGACCTACGGAATATTTATGCTCAGTCATTGAATGATCACACAATGCCAGGGTACACAAACTATAGGGTTTGGCTCACAAACCCCATACTAAGATCTCAGCATCAGTCTGAGGGTTTGTGCAGGCCTGTGACATCTATTGCACAACAGCAGCTGATGTATGTCATAGCGGTACTGATAATGCTTGTCAAGCTTGACTTGGGGAATTATCATGTGGTGCTGATCTTGTGCAAGCAAGGAGCATGCAGGTGAAGCTTGTGTGTGATGAACGTCATGCCAACAGGCAGCCCACCTTGCAACAAAGCAATGACACGTGCTTCTACAATACTGATCACAGATATGTTGTGATCAGCACCTGCTACAGCCTGCAGGCATATGAAGGGATTCAGCAGGTACACGCACCTGTGCAAAGAAGTGTGATTGTATGCAGTGCAACCTGATGCCCATTCCTTGTGCATCTCGTTTGTCTTGCAATGGGCAATGGCAGACAACAGCTGGCAGGATAAATGGCATCACAAGCTTACCAGCAATGCATCTCCGTGAGGATGTGGTGTGTTATGCTGGCCACTCAGCCATGCGCATGTATGTAGCTCCTGCATAAACTACTATGCTTGAGCACAACTTTGTGGTGAGGCATTGCAAAGTGCATGCATGTGAGCCTCACCCCACCATCTGCATACTCTGTCTTCTGATTTGTGAAATTGACTACCACAGCTATAAAGTCTCCCATATGAAGGTCATCATAAATTGTAGCCTGCGCTGACGCAAACATCAGTTTAGACAAGTTGCACCCACAGAGCTCCTGGTAGTGAGTCAAGCTTTGCAACCATACCTGTTCCTTGCCCACGGTGGCAAACAAGTTTTGCATGCCTTCATCTGTGTAGTTGAAGACTAAGTGGTGCACCGGCGAACAATGGCTTTCCTGCACCGTAATAACAGTCAACTGAGCCTTTGCCGTTGATGTGATCAGGCGTGTACTGGCAGAAACCGCTCTAGGCTCTTCCGGCGTTGGAACCACACACAAGAACGCGGAAGTGGTTGAATGTGCCACAAGTTACCTTGATGACTGTTTTGAGCTTGAGATGCTTCAGCGCAAGCTGCCTATGTGCTGCATGCCCACCGGCCTGCTCAACGTCGTCTTTGCGATTCCAAAGCAAGCTTGCTTCTTCCGCATTCATATTGATACGGTAGATGTAAAGCAATGCGAGTAAGCGTTGAACACCGCTTGTCCAGCCTGATGGCGGGTTGCATCACGACTGTGATCACTGCTCTGCTGCATTCAGGGCGTTTCGACAGAGCCCTTATAACGCTCACCTGGATAGTGGCATCAGGTCACACATACGGTATGGCATATCCTTCAAAACTTCAGATGGCTGATGTGAAACTTCCTGTGCAATGTCCTGCTCAAAGTGTGCAAAGCAAAGCATATGTGTAAGAAATACATTTGCATGCAAGGTATCTACTGGGAAATGTCATTGCTACCAGCCCTCAGTGCGTTTGAAGCAGCCTGCTTCACTCCTATCGACACATCGGCGTCAGCAAGAGATCATGGGGAGTCAAAGTTGCCCATGTTGTGCCAATTCTCACATTGAGCAACTCATAAAATGCTCATTCATCACTTCTTGCTGTGAATACGTCCTCGCCACATACATGTGCATGTTGAATTGAAAGCTGACGCAGCGCTGCGACCGGTAGACACAAGGCACTGTTAGACGTAGGCTGCCGTCACGCGGCCGTGGCTTTGCGGTTGGCAGATTGTGTTATGCTCATCGCGGTTGCGTGGGACTGATCAAGCCTCTGCATGCCCTTAAGACTGTGCTTATACCAACACACAACACTTCACATCATGACCTCCAGCCGGCGAATGGATTCAATGTGGAAAGCTGTCATGCAAAGCCGTGGCAGCCTTCTACAGGCAAGTCGAGTGAGAAAACTTTCGCTCAACAATAATATGTGGTAAGCAAGCCACGCTTCTCGACAATCGTTTTTCAACACAGATGGCCAGACCTCTTTGTTCTCACAACTTTTCAGCGACTGCATCTGGAGCACAAACCTTCTCTGCAGCTGCTCAAAGCGGCAGTGCAACTCAGCCACGCAGGCAGCGCTTAGGCCAAGTAAGTTACCTGGAATACCAGTCACAGGGTACAGCTGAACACCTCACACAGGATCCCAGACGAAATCTAATGTATGCAAGTCCAAGTGTGGCCTGCTTGTCTCACATCTGAGGTATTGCAGGACAGGATCACGTCAGATGGGCGCTTAATCACAGACCCTCAGAACCGCCTAGATGCTGATTCTGCTCAGTCATCCACTGATCCAGCCACAGTTGGCCTCAAGCGCCCTGCTGGAGTACCAGCAACAGCCCCAGCCACTGATCCCATCTCAAACTCCCAACTTGCTGAAATGGTTGATTTCGTCACCGGGTGCAAGCGCTTGCTTGTGCTCACTGGAGCAGGCTGCAGCACAGAAAGCAACATCCCTGACTACAGAGGGCCCAAGGGTGCATACTCTACAGGCTTTCAGCCCATGACACATCAGCAGGTATTGCTCTCGACTAATGCGGTACAGCAGCAGTTGCATCTGCAAGTGCCTCATGAGATCCATGCCTTTTTGCTCAAAGCATCTGCTAGGCCTTTCAACCTCCATGCATACTTACGCACACACGCATGAACTGATTGCCACACATGGTCCCAGTGACATTGGCATCAAACACATGAGGCACAAACATGTCAACATGAGCATCAAAGCATTTTGATGCAGTTCTCAGTCAAGAATTCTCTGTGCAGAATATCATGGAGTAATGCAAGCTGCTTGGTGTCAACGTCACGGCTGGCCATGGGACTTTGATAGAGAAGCTATCATGATGTTCATCATGAGCTTGCTGCCGCAAGGCAAAACCAAAGACATCTATTTCATTGACAGCCATATCTTCTGCAGTTCATGGCAACTGAAGAGAGGAGGGCCAGGTATTGGGCCAGAAGCTTTGCTGGATGGCATGAGTTTGCTGCTGTGCAGCCCAACAGAGCACACTATGCTTTGGCTCAGATGCAGCGCATGGGCTGGGCTCAGGACATCATCACACAGAATGTGGACCGCCTGCATCACAAGGCCGCCTCCAGAGACATCATAGAGCTGCATGGAACAACGCACAGGTGTGCATTGTGGATGGCACTACTCAGTTGGGAGCCCCAATGCATGTGACTCTGACAAGCCTCAGCTGATCCAACGGGACAGCTTGCTGCATTCCTTGACTTCAATGCAAGCACCATAGCAGAAGCTTGTCTGCATCTGTGCTGTCACTAGTCACTGCACTGTAGGGTCATGCTTCTCAAAGATGCAGTATGTTGTACACCTAGTTGTGGCACTTACTTTTGTTTTTGCAGAGGGACCTACTTGCACAGAGTACATAGGTGAAACAGCAGAAACACGACGAGCACTAAGGCCTTTCAGCTGCTGAAAGCATACAAATGTCACAAACATGTTTTTGGCAAGCAAGTATAGCATGGTGCTGTAACAATCACTGTTGGCAGGGTCATCTGCATAAGCTGTGAAGATGCCACATCAAGGGAGCGGGAAAATTGCACTCAGGAAGTGCTTCAGCAAGAAGAAGGCCTCCTGAATACCAAGACTGCACCATTGACTTACCTATGATCACTGTAAGGGAAGAATTTCAGAAAGGGCTGGAGGTCATCAGTCCCAAGGCTGCATAACATACTAGCATTCAGGCGCTGTGCTGACGCCATTGATTTCTTCATCCAGGGTCATCTGCATGAGCTGTCAGGAGATCACGCCAAGGGAGGAGTTCCAGCGCAGGCTGGAGGCCATGAACCCTGAGGCTGCAGCAGCCATCAAGCGCATGGTGGAAGCTGAGCAGCTGCTGAAGAAGCGGCGTGGTCCTCTTCATCCCTCCACTGATGAGGAGATCAGACAAGCTGCTGAGGTGAGCGCTGCAGAAAGCTGTGTCTCTGAAATGCACAAAGCATAACAGAAAGGCAAAGGAAAGTCTATGCCCTACAGCAATAATATTGGGCTTCTCATGAAATTGACGCTGAACGGCGTAGTCTTTTCTTTTCTTTCTTTTTCTTTTCTCCTACAGCAATCATACAGAGTCTTCTGAGGCGGACACTCCTGTTCACTCCTGTCCAGGTATGCCCTGTCACATTTGCCATGTGCTAGAAGGCAATGCGCATCAGTAGTTGGCCTGTTTTGATATATACATCAGTAGTTGGCCTGTTTTGATATATACATCAGTTTACAAAGTCAAAGGAAGGGGCTATGCAGGCGGCACAGGTGGCAATGCCAAACAAGGCTGTCTGCTTGCAACATAAACTATGGTCACATTGTGCAGCCTGGACACAGTCTTGCATGATTGCAAAGTGTTGCTGGCTGCACTCACCATGATCCAGGCATTGTGCCATATATTGCAAATTAGAGCGTTCTCTAGGAGCGTGCACCTAGACTCAATCTGGCAATGATGTGTTACGCATGTGTCACAGAACCATTGCATCATGACTTGTTTCCTGCTCCAACATGCTGTAATTTCAGTCTCCCTACATTTCCTGCCTTGTTTCCCGCCCCATTTGCGCTGTCAGCAGTACAAGTTCATGCCTTGTGTAAATCTGCAGAAAAGGACGAACCAAGATCTTTTCATGTGTACTGTGAGCTAAACCCATGATCATTGATCAAGTTATGATTAGTGTGCCAGCAGAGTGACACCTGTTCTTGTCAATGTGTGAACACTGCCAATGCCCTCATTGGTGCATGGACATGCCCTTGCCGCTTATTACTAGTGCCCTTGCTGTGTTCAAATGCCCTTGATGGTGTGTGAAATTGCCATGTGTGCTGCACAGGAGGGCAATGTGATCATGCAGCCAGATGGCGAAGTTGACATTCCAGTCAGGCGGCCAGATGGTGATGTGGAGCTGAAGGGTGCTGGCGAGCACTTCTACTTCCCACCCTGCTCCAGCTGTGGTGGCATACTGAAACCCAATGTGGTGTTCTTTGGTGACACCATACCCAAGCCTAGAGCTCTCAGGTGCGCAATCAGGGCAGCACAATATAGCTCATTTGTAGTGTGTCACAGCGTGGCGCACCATATCATAAGCACAAGTTGACATAGTGGTTTGTGGCTTGTATGGTGACAACAGATTCAAAACTGAAACATGAGGACAGTGATGGGCCAATTTGGGGTTCCCCTTGACAGCGTTCTTGACCTGCAGTGCGATGAGCCTTGCGCAGAGCTGCGATGGACTGCTGGTCGTGGGTTCCTCTCTGCAAGTCTACTCAGCCTTCCGCCTGGCAAAAGCAGCCAAGCAGGCCGATGCATCCATTGCATTGTTGACTGCTGGCTGGACGCGGGCTGATGACATGGCTGACATGAAAGTAGAGTGTTTAGCTGGAGAAGCACTCAGTAGACTAGCCAAGGAGCCTGCATTGCTGGTGCCGAGGACGTATGAGACTGCTGCTGCATGAATTGCGCTTGCTGCAGACCGATCAAAACACAATGTAACTGAATGACTGTGATGCCAGCAGCTGCTGTTTCAACGTGCAGTTCTAAACTGGCTGCAGCTGTCTTGACTTTTGCCTCCTCCCGCTGGCCACATTTGTTGGTCCTGTGTTTTGTTGTCTTGCTCTGTGAAAAGCACTGCCGGCACTTGGATTGTCAAGTTTGTCTAGCAAAAGCATGTGTGTCAGCCGTTTTGAGCAAGCACACAATTAGAGTTTTTCATCTGCTTTATCAGATTCTGTGCTAGTCTCCAATTACTTCCACAATGCTTTTGATGAGGACTACAACATCTTGAGAGTTGTGGTGCTGCTAAACGTGCCCCGACCCTCAGAGTGATGATGCCGGCAAATAGATGACGCAAAAAATGCACACTACCCGTATGCAACAGCGCTGCTAGCACTACAAATGCTTCAGCAACCCATTTGCAACAGAAATCTCTGTAAGCAACGAGCAAAGGGAAATGAATGAAGCTGCATCACACCTAAATGTCAGGCCTGACCTGCATTCTGCTTACGTGTCACAGTACGCACCTTGATGCAAGCTGCACAATCTTTAAACACAGTTGGTGTAAGTGTTATTGTTGCATGCTTTCATACATTAAATGCAGTGCCATCACCAAAAACTGTCACTGGTAGATCGCACATACAGCAGACCCTATCTGGCCCGACATGTCGGGCCTAGGCATATGATTGTCGACAATCATGCAAGAATGGTCATGCTGACAGTCCTGTGGATTGAGAGCATCTCAATCAAATACTTTGGCTCGCCACATGGGTCTTTGCACATGCTGCTGAGCTACCATGAGCTTTCAGTATACAATTTGACAGCATCTTTGCCAATGTCAGTCAAAGCCTGTGATCACAGTCAATCATCAGGACACTATGCACCCATATTACACAGCCTAGCTGCTTACAGCTTGCTGAACCATGCTGTCTGCCTCTCAGCCCATGACTTGATAAGATGATGCGCAATAGCTGTGGGAGGCGGGATCCAAAAGTCTACGCCTTCACTAGGTTCTGAATTTCCTCCTACAAAGTGAAATAGGCAGCCTCAGCACAAACATGCCCTGCCAGACAGTCCAAACAACAGGATGTTCTCAGGCAACATAGCGCCAAATTTCCAGGCAGCGCAAGCCGAGTTCAAGTGCAATATGTACAAGCATGAGTATAGACCAACAGCACTTATTGCACAAACTTGAATGGGAAAACTCTGTCTGTGCAGCCATGACAGTGCAGCACACTGACAGACTGCCCAGCATGCAGTGAATCTGTTAGGTTGGGTTGACCTTGATAGGGAGTGTCCTTGCGTTTGCTGTCTTCCACTGCCTTCTTGAGCTGGTCTCGGCCAACCCACCTCACATCATCCATCTCGGATTCATCCATATGAAGCGTGTCGCTTGTTGCTTTGGCTATGCATCCAATCATGAGCTCACATGTACCACCCCGACCTGAACCCAAATGGCCTTTGTCATCAAATGTTGAGTTCATCAGATGTTGGATTCATCAAATGCTGAGTTACAAATCATTGTTGATTGAGCAGAATGCCTTGACATGATGCTGTTCCAGCCTTGAATCTGCTCAGTATGATTTGGAAACCAATGCAGGGCTGAATGATGCGTGTTTTGCAGGTGCAGCTTACCTCTCCTGTTGCCAGATCTTCAAGACGACCTACAGCACTCGCTACACAACAATTCATCTCAAACTGTCCCGACAATCAAATCTGATGCCAAACATACCTGATGCTAATTCCTGCAGAGAACTTTGAAGCATGCGAGCTACAGCTGTCAGCAAGCAACACTCCTCTGTTAGAATTACTGACTTGTATGTCATCTCAGGCTGTACATGCATCGACAGGTCATTGAGTTTGGCACGTTTGGCTGGGGAAGCTCACCCATAGGCCAAGGCTGGGAGCCTGCAATGTGCACGGGCCCCACATCAATGCCTGCTTCCTCCTGAACCTCTCTTCTGCAGGCTTCCTCAATCGTCTCCACTTGCTCCACAAAGCCGCTGAGGCACGTTAGCATGCTGGCATGCCGGATGGTTTTGGCTCGGCCCAGCAAGACTTTGGACCCATCCACAGATTCTACTAGCATGATGGCCTGCAAGCTTTTAAAGTTTGAGTGTGCACTGACAGAATTGTATGAATTTTGTCTGGTCTTTAGGTAAGGCACAAATTATTAGCAGCAGCACATGCTGAATGCAGTCTGCAAAGCTTCATGCGAGAAGGACAGTAAGCAGTCAATGCAGGCTACTTACAGATTTGCACAGGCATAAGGAGTGCTGAGAGGAAGGCTTGTTAACCGCAGGCACACTGGGGCTGCAGTCATTCACTTTGTGTCCACCTCACGGCGTTGCCATGAGCATGTCATGAGAACTTCACCACAAGAAAAGTGTAAAGAGCAATGACATGCCGCAGAGTGTCTTCTGTGACAAAATCTGCGGACGAACAATTCAACCCAACGAAAGGCATAAAAAGGCGTGACATACCACAGGATCTGTTCTGGGGTAAAGCCTGTGCCTCTTGTCTTTGGTGCAACACCGCTTGGCGCCAGCTTCAATAGGAACTGTTGGGGCTCCACAGCGCCCACAAAACCCATTTGCCTGTGCAGCCAGCCAGCGTTGTCAAGTACAATTTTCAGCTACCAATCACAATGCTCAAGTGCCACAAAATGTGTTTGCCAGTGCAATTAGCCAGCCTCGTTAGACAAGACATTCAGCTCCCGTGGAAAGACACTGTTATACTTGATTAAGCAGCTACCTGATGCCACCCTGCCAATGCAATTGCATGTCCAGCCACAGCAAGATCTGTGCCACTGAGGTGTGCAACCATTGATCTCAAATCTTGCATAACATACCCTGCATGTAAGGACACATTCAGCACACGTTCCCCATACCAACTGTGCTGTTAAGCGTAGAGTCAGGCGTTCTGAATGACTTGCTGCGTACAAGTGACTGTGGGGTAATCACAGGTGCTTGTATCCACCTTTTCGCTTGGCAACATCATGGAGATGGTCTTGCTTGCCATATGCAGAAGCATCTATGGCAAATGACCATGTCTCCTTGGCTGTGCGTCCCAGCAAGTATGGAACCAGAGCTCCTGCTTCCTGATCTGCATCGATGGCCAAAAATTGCTTGCTGTGCACGCTTTGCAAAAGCTAGCCAGGCTTTTTCTGTCGGCTTGCAGTGATCAGCTAGCTGTATGCTCACCTGTGACTGTGGTCTGACTGTCTGTTTGAGCTTGAATGCCATACTCCTGTAAGTCTTCAGGAGCCAACCAGCACAGCTCAATAGGCAGTCCGCTGCTGCCATTGCTGGAGGTTGCTTGTTTTGCCATAACACTTCTGCCAGTAACGAGCAGGCTAGTGGAACCTTCGAACGAAGCCTTGACAAAGCCCTCATCCCGACGGTCCCCTACACTACGGTTCAGCAAGTCTCCACCAAATGACTGATCGTCCAACAGCGATTTTGAACCGAGCACATGTGTCATAGCTTTTTGGTCAATAGCAGCCCTTATTGTCAGCCTAGCGTCAGGTCGAGATCTGCGCCACACAAGACTGAGCTGCGAAGAGAGTATACAAGGTCTGCAGATGCTCAGCATATCAAGGCTGACAGTGTACGCCTGCGCTTGCTCGGTCAACGTCGAACTCTGTGGTTTGTGTTGCAGTGCTGCGGTTCGTCTTTCTGAGGAATCAAAATGCACGAGTTTGCTTGCCCTGATTCTTCACCAAACTCTTTCATGCACTTTATTGCATGATTGCAGCGTCGCTGATGGACGCTCGGCTTGCACATTGAGAAACGGAGCGAAATACATTGTGCACCGGGCACAGGGAGCACCCGCTCCTCCGTGTCGCCTGGACTGTCCACTTGATCAACATGCGTGCGAGCTTCCTGAGTCAGCGGCGCAGCGTAGCAATGCTGCGCTCGGCCACCGTCATGCAGGATAGACACATGCACGGGAACGACCGTTCTCGACCATTGCAGTATATCGAAACAATGGGAGGCTAACGGAAGTAGGAGAGGCAGGTACGGTTCCGAGCTAAGAGCCACTTTGGCGACAGATTCTCGGGAGCGCAGCAAGGGAATGGTTCCTACAGGCAGCAGAAGATTGCTGCGTTTGGATTGAGCACAAGACAGAGGCCGATTGTCAGTATGTCAAGAAGCGTACAAGAGCAGCTAGATAGGCTCATGCGCACTGCAGCTAGGCGTCAGGAAGCACCTGTAAGAGCAGTCATTGAAATGCAGTACATGTGCCATTACATTCAGAGCACTGTACCACAATTCCTGTTGATTCCTGTTGATCTCCTTCAGTATGTTGCAGGCTCGCCGAACTGCTAGTGTCAGAAGCATGCATAGCCTTTTGAGGACACCTCAAGGACAGGCAGCAGGCCAAGCCATGCTGCCTATCTTGTGGCCAGCTGTTTTGCAGCTTCTCCAAGACATTCAAGTTGACATGCGGCAAACAGTAGCCCCAGTGGTGGGATTTCTAGGAGCGCTTGCTGCTAGACCTGGCAGGCCAGCTGGTGAGTACTCTTACTGATGCTCTGTGTTCATCTTCAGAAACTCTGCCTGTTGATGCTGCCAGACACTATATAGGCGAGTCTCTGCTCTATCCAGTTCTATGGTGTGACTGGCATGTTTGTTTGCTTGCAGGGGTAAGCCCAAACCTGCTGTTTGAATGGGCAATGCCGGTCCTTTCTGGACAGGGCATTGGGGTGTGGACGCATCTGGACATGAGTGTCCAATGCTGGGTGTTGGTGGCCTTGAAAGAAGGTCTGGCAGCTGTGGAAATGCCTGTGCTGCATCAGCATGCTCTTGCTGTGCTGACACTGTGCCACAGCCTGCTGAGATCAGAGGGCACGTCTGTACACTTGATTGCCCCTGTGTTGGGCCTGGTCAGTGAGGTACCAACTACCTGAACCTTCCATGCATGTAATTTTGCAGCAGTCTAGCATTTGCTCCATATTGCTGCACACAAGCAAGTGCACAAGCAAGCGCAGTGTTGAGTTTGACATGCCATTCTGCTTGACTACCACTGCCAGCAGTGTTTGCAGCTCCCTCCTGGTGCTGTTCCTTATTGAGCAAAGTATCTTTTCCTGGAAGTAGTACATGATCACATTTTGAATGAACAAAAGCACCTTTTGCGCATTTGATGTGTGTGGTTTGCAGCATTTGTGCAAAGGCTTTGTCATTTGCAGGCTTCTCGGCATTTGCCATCATTACGGACCATGTTCAGAGGTTTGGTGGACTTGTTGGTGGCATGGTGGTTGGAACCAAGGCTGGACGACATTGTTAGGTCAGCTGTTGCCTCCTTTTTGGCAAGTCCTTTGCTCACAAAGAACATGTTTCATGCATCAAGCCCGCTTTGCTGCTTGCGTCTAAGTTTTCCAGTTTTGAAGCACTTGAAGCAGAATGCTGTACAAGTTTATTGTACAAACATGCCATACACACGTGTTGTACAAACATGCTATGCTATGCTGTGCCACACTTGACAGACTCAATGCAGTGTACTGTCTGTGGTTGTTGCATTACTCAGCCCTTATAAGTGCAGGCCTCTGCTGGCACGGACACTGGACAGTCTCAAGCAAGGGTGGCAGCATGACCCTGCTCTGGGCAAGGCTTTGCTGACCAGGCTGTTGCAAGATCTGCAAGCTGTCACTTCTGCAAAGTCAGGGGTCAGCACAGAGGGCTTGAAGCGTTTCATGCGGCTGT
>JAABUP010001999.1_pt1 | contig 41243 bp, 59 predicted proteins | sample 5559201 | NCBI WGS metagenome assembly JAABUP01 (sample SAMN10711887, study PRJNA513373) | rock metagenome | isolation source: Antarctica rocks | place: Antarctica
AGTGACCCTCCCCCCATGCCACTACCCCCCTCTCAGCCATGCCGTAGATGCTGACTAGATCATCCTCCCCGCCAGCTGCTATGTAGCGCCCATCTGGGCTCCAGCACACACAGCACACCCCGCCAAAGTAGCTCTGCACAGACACCATGTTTAGGAGGAACATGATGACTACGTTGTAGTAGGGATGCAAAACACGCCATGTTGTAGTAGAGCTGCAAGCCGCATAGAACAAGTCCAAGTGCTCTGTAGCTCATGACAGCTTCAGTTGCTCCCTGATGACATAGACAGTGTGAAATCTGTGGGTGCGTGCACAGGCTTGGAGTCTAGGCAGTACATCAAAGTTGCCTTTGAACAGCTGTGCAAGCACTCTTGTATGCAGGACTGACTTGCATGAGGGTCTGATTGTGCATTGCTCATGCTGTTGCCAGTAAGACAGGATGCCCTAATGATATATGTGACTTGAGAAAAGCTGTGCAGCATGGCAACAAAGAACAGATTGCAGGCATATGCTTCTGCACAACTTTGCCTGCATGCCATGCAGTATCGAACACGCAATAAACCACCAAGGCATAAGAAGCCCATTGCAGGAGTTCAACTGTGCATGCACAACATCTTGGACAATACTACTGATCAGCAGCTACTGACATCAACAAGTGATGATTCATGTGCATGCATTGCAGTATGTTCATGCTATAACATCAACTTGCCTTAAAGCCACCACTGAGTTGAGCGGTGGCCAGCTCAAAAACCCTTGTGGTTCCATCCTTGCTGGCGGTGGCCAAATGCTTGCCATCAGGAGACACAGCCATGGCATATAGACCCTCCTTGGAGACATACAGGGGGGTTGCTGGACCCCTCTGAGGGCCGGACGTCAGGGCTTTCATAGCAAAGCTGCTTTTGCTGCCGCTGGCTTCCTTTCCCTGCAAGAGAGCTCCTCACATGAAGCACAGCGTCTAAAAAAGAGCAATAATAAGAAAGATTACGCCTTTCGGCGTCAATTCAATGAAAAGCCAAGTATTATACCCGGCTGCCCAGGTAGCACAGTACGTGACTGTGGAGTCTGGTGGCTGGGCCTGCTGCACAAGTGGATGTCACTGCTCCAGCCTTGCCAGTTCAACAGATGCGCAGAGTGCTACGAGGTATGTCCCTCAGGGCGCAGTGAAAACAGAGCACAATTCCCAGTGCTGATCATGCTTTCTGCCCCTCAAGCAGGTTCCTATACAGCTCAAGTCATCTGATCACCCATCAGTCTCACTGCAGAGCACTTGCCTTGCTTTTGAGACACTACATTTACCCTTTACTGTTACCAATCACTGCATTGGACAGGGATCGTTTACCTTGATGTGTATGATCACAGTACCACTGAGGTGCGCCGCAGCAAAGACTGTGCCTTCTGATCCTGGGATGAAGCAGACAGCTGTGCATTTGGTGGAGTCCACAGGACCCTCTGGCCCATATTGAAGGAGCTGCACTGGCTTGTTGTTGGTGGTCCCAGCCTGAATCTGGGCTTGCATGGACAGCAGAGCAACTGCAAGGAGCAAGCATGGCGTCAGGCACACAGGGCAAATGCGAGGCTTGCAGAGTGTGTGTGTGTGTGTGCGCAGGTATGCTTGTTTTGTGCAAACATGCATGTGCAGCAGCAAGCAGCAAAACCGAAAGGACCACTTTGGCATGGATGTTGTGCACATCATGTGAAGTCTGCTGAGTTATCAAGCGTTGTATTTGCTATTCCTTGGTCTGCCTGATGCAATCATGTATTGCAAGTTACTTGTGAAGTTAATCAGGAGGCAAGGGGCTGTACCATCTCCAGTACCAAACCCCACCAAAACATCGTAACCATCTGATGCCGGGAAGAAGTCGTGGCATGTTGGCATTGTAGCACCACCAGTGGCCCCTCCAGCAAACAAGACGGACCGCTTCGGAGGCTGCGGGCGTCAAGTGATCCGGTTTGACGAGGGCATGAGACATGCGTATAAGCTGATGCAGATGGCAAATGCTCATGCGACAATGTGAATACAAAGATGCATATGCCATGAAAAGCAAGCGCACTTTGCCTGTGGAAGAGTAGTTGCAGATGTACAAGTAGTCCTGCACGTTGAAGACGACATGGTATCCATCCTCCTTCATCAGAAGGTCCGCAAAGGTCAGCTTTGTTGCGCGTGAGGAGCTGAAGTATTGCAGGCCAGAGTGTCGCTCTGAGTAAAGGGTATATGTGCCTTCTGGTGCGTACATCCTGTTCGCGATCTGTTCCGGCATCGCAGACGGGGTCGCGCACTCAAGTCAATCAGCAACCTGATCTCTGCCTGCTGCTTGAAAGCAAGCTTGTGCAGCATTGGCAGACCTGGGTCACCTCGTTCACCTCCGCAGTTGTGAAGTTCCGGGATGATCTTCGACATTGTGCTGGCCACTGCTGAGAAGGCTTTATTTGCGGCGGGCGTCACGGACGCACGCACAAGTAGAGAAGACCTGGCCTAAACAGTATCTGACAATATCTGAAGATGCTTTTGAGCGCCTGTATTCACAGCTGAAACACATTTAAATCGGTTGCACCTCAGCTCACTGACGAAACAAGCGTCACGCAGCACGGTGCTGAGACGCAACAGCGCCTGGAGAGTGACATGTAAGGCTAGACAAGACAGACGGCCTGTAAGACACCAGGGCAAGTTTTGACACAAAGAACACTACAGGCTGCATTTCCACAAGTTTGGCAAAAGGAAGGAATTAAATGCAATGCAGAATGACATAGCGCAAGAAAGCACAGCAAACGAAAATCAGCAGTGATCAAAGCTGTCCCTGCAACAATGAATTTGCAGTGCTACATATCCTAGCTTTATTGTGACATGCCACCTGTTGTACCCGCCTCCACATGTCAGTGCATGTGTGCACAATCCTCTGATTGAACAATATTGCTGTAGATGTTATTAGACTGGGTAAGTGTGAGCTTTGCTGATGGTGTCTTCAAACTGCTTGAAAATTCTCTCCCTCCACTCGTACACTGGGTCATCCTTCTCGAGCAGCTGAGTCTTGCTAATGGACTTCAGCCACTGCAGCAGAAACACACTCATCATCGCAGTGCAAGGTGCCATGTGCCCTCATACCATTCAAGGCATGCAGCAAATGCAGCAACGCCTCACTTGGATCACGGTGTGCTGCGGTTGATGCACAACCAAAACCTGACAGTGACGCAAGAGCTGAGTGCACACCACATGCAGCAGGGGTTGCCTGCTACCATGTCACCCAATGTGATGATGATGCCATGGTGCCAGCGAGTCATTATGCATATGTGCTGCCTACGGAGTTGCAGAAAAGTGCAGTAGGTTTTACCCTAAACAAAAACCCAAATGGCCGACCAAATGCACCCTAAATCAAAAGTCCAATGGCAGACCTTGACTCCTTATTTGTAAAGGACTCCTGGTTCCCAGTACAAACAGCATGACTATTGCCATGACACACAAAACACTCATAAAATCGAATGTACAAGTAACAGCAGTAATAAGATGTGTAATACACAGCAGTGATGTCACTTATGTCATCTGATGTACCAGCATGAACATGCATGTGGTGCCGGTGTGTACCAGGAAGTTTCCAGCTACTGCAATGTCAGCATAGTTGAGCTTGTTGCCTCCCAGGAACTTGGACTGCTTCAGGGTCTGCCTCAAAGGCTCCAGTGCTGACTGAAAGGCTGCAAGCTTTGCTGGCTTGTCTGCTGAGAACTGCAAGCAGCACAGCGACCTGTCAATGCTGCGCTTGCCAGCATGCATGAGACACTGACAGGATTGCAATCTGATGGGCATCAGTCACCTGCTTGCTTTGAACCATCTGCAGTTGATATCAACACATTGATACCAGCAACCGCGCAACGATGATGTGTCTCGGACCATATTAGTCCTTGCCCACTGATGCATGCTTCCTGTTGCTCACAATACAACTGCTTGTTGGTATGGGTGCAGCTCATTTGCACAGAGGTGTGAGGAGGGCGGTGCACAAGTTGCACACCTCTGTGCAAACAAGCTGCACCCACACCAACAAGCAGTTGTACTGTGAGTAACAGGAAGCATGCATCAGTGGGCAAGGACTAATATGGTCCGAGACACATCACCATTGCGCGGTTGCTGGTACTGATCTGTTGCAACATCAGGCATCTGTAGGGCTGTTGCTGAACAAAACGCCGTATGCATGTTCTGTTGCTGCTGCTAAGTCTGCACTCGCTGGACAACTCATACATCGGATAAGCATGATGCATGTCATGACTCACATCCTCGAGCGTGGTGCCGAACATCTTTTCTCTAGATTCCCTGAAGTACTTCAGGTCACTCTTGGCCAAGTGGCTGAAGATATCCATCAGAACAACTGGAAAAGCTGTCATCACAAAGGTTGAGTTGGCCCTGTACCACATGTGAGCTTTTCAAACATTGTTGCATTGCGAGACTTGCTCTCAAATCCATGGTGCATTTAACAGCAAGACATATTGGCTTATTGCTGCAGGCTGAACTTGTGCTATAGCTATACATGAGTTCATATGGCCATGATGTGCCAAAAACCCACGTGCCATGCGCGGAAGCCGATGGCTTGCATGACACGGTGCTGCCCAGCATGTTCAGCGTGAATTGAGTGTAAAGACTGCTAGCAGTGCCAGTGCTATGGGTGCATGCAGTGCAGACGGCAGAGCTACAAGTCTGTCATGATGCAAAGACAGAGAATCTCTCAAGAACGCCTGCGTCTTCAAATGTCAAAACAGCCTGGCGCTGACAGCGCATGCATTGAACAAATTCAACAGACATGCTTTTGTATGCAAAGATCACAAGGTACAACTCACCAGCCGAGGATGAAATCTAGACCCACATCTCCTGCACAGCATATAGCACAGCTTGGACCAAATGCAGATGGCTTTTTTCTTGTGAGGATTGGTGACTTGCGTCAGGATGTTTCTACAGCCAATGTACCCAGAAAAGCATGCACTACAGCGCGTGCATCTCACTTGGTTGGGTCACAAAATCACAGAGACTGCCCTACATCTGACACGCGTGCAAGAACCGCTGGCCATCAGTTGCTGAAGGCACTGCTTTGAGCATACCAGTCTGGCAGTTTGTCTTGAACACTGGTGGCTCAGGGAATTGCTTTTCCAAGAATTTGCTGATGTCAGCAGAGTCTCCAATCTTCTTGCCATTGAACTCCAAGACAGGTACCTGCATTTGAAAATTGGAGTCCGTTGAGTCACAGCTTACACGGTTGAATGTTTGCTCGACGTCGTAGAAGGGTGTACCGACTTGAACAGACGTAGGCCACGTCTGACCGTTCAACTTAACTCAACAGGGCTGTGGGACCGGGTTGAAGTTTGCATGCAGTGTATATGACGAGGTCTTGTGCGTGGGAGACATTTTCACACGGTCCCATGTCAAGCAAGAGTGAATGCCCTAAGACCTGCTCAGTGGTGGTAGATGTCAGCAGATGTTGAGCTTAAGCATGCACCTTCTCAAAGGGCTTAATGGCATCTTTCTCCATGAATCGCCATGGGATTGATTCGTAGGACTGCCCTTTGTAAGCCAACAGAAGCCGCACTCTCCACACGAACGGACTGATGCTAATTTGGGAATCTTCTCCCGCAAGTTCCCAAAGCTTGATCTCCTGTGCCGGCGGCATGTTCGACGGGCGAACCCCTCAAGGCAGACAGGGCTCGAAGTTCAAGCTTGAAGTAGGTCGGTTATTGCAACAACACTCAGCGCTGAGACACTCGCCCAGAATGAAGTCGATGCTGGCCCGACGTCGTGAGGGCCAGAGAAGTCGCAACGCGGTATATCGTCATAATCTGCATGCTGCATGAGTCACGATCACATCATCTTCGCAGCACAACCAGCACAGCATGCGTTTCAGCAACCTTCCAATGTTGCATCCATTTTGTTCGCTAGTGCAAGTTCCCTATTCATGGTTGTTTCACCCTTAGTGCAAGTTTGGGAAGTTGGTCTTGCATTCATATTTGACAAGATTGCATCTATTGGCGTCGTCATGTTCACTGTGCTGCCTAGCAAGTTGAAAGAGCAAAAATGTACAAAATAGTCTGATAACTGACAGTTGGTAGGTCTCAACACAAAGCTCAAGTGCACAGCATCCAAACACCATAGCAACACATGCTGCAGCCGCTTTCCCGAACATGCTTTCATGCTATTCACATCTTTGCCCACACATCATATTCTGCCAGCAATGACAGTCTACATTCTGATCAAAACCATGGCTGGACTGACTGCTGCTAAATGGTCCAGGTATTAATGCTACATCACATCCGGATAATGCATTACCATGGCTACTGCAGCTTGAGCTAGATACCACATATGTTGTACTACTATGTCTTTCTGTGTGCAGTTCCTTTCTGGGCCTGATGCTTCACAGAGTAATCAGGCTGGGTACATGTGAGCTTTGCTAATGGTGTCCTCAAACTGCTTGAAAGATTCTCTCCCTCCACGCATACGCCGGGTCATCCTTCTCCAGCAGCTGAGTCTTGCTGATAGACTTCATCCACTGCAACAAAAATGTACTAGGCTGCCAATGAGCACTCATGACATCAGAAGCAAGCAGGGCTCTGCCACTGGGGCTGCAGATTGATGCTGCTAATCCACAAGCCAGACCTGACACAGACTCTGACAGCAAGAGCTGGGTGCATGAAAGCAGCAGAGGTTGCCTGTTGCCATGTGAGCGTATAATGATGACCCATGCCATTGTGTAAGCAAGTTGTCATGCAAGTGCTGCCTAGGGATGTGCACACAGGGACGGTGGGAATGCAAGTCGCTCCACACTGATCAACGCCCCCACTTGCAGACCATGAACTATAGTCGCGAAGGGAATCTGTGTCTTGCTATCAACAGCAGGGCTAATGTTGATACACACACACCACCTGTAGGTCCAAAAATGCAGAAACAAGAACAGGTCCATGAAAGTTCTCAGGGGGAAGCAGCAGCAATAGCATGACTGTCATCAACACACCCCACAGCAGACCATCAACACGCATGTAGTTGCCAATGTGTACCAGGAAGTTCCCCGCTACTGCAATGTCAGCATAGTTGAGCTTGTTGCCTCCCAGGAACTTGGATTGCTTCAGGGTCTGCCTCAAGGGCTCCAGTGCTGACCGAAAGGCTGCAAGCTTTGCTGGCTTGTCTGATGAGATCTGCAAGCAGCACAGCGTCCTACCAATGCTAAGCTTGCCAGCATGCAATTTGTGCTATACAAATCTGCATTATGCAGTGCTGTAAACCAATTCAATGTTGCGGTACATGCAGATGTTCCTGGTACAAACAGGATTGCAACCTAGGTCTCAGCCCTGACATCTGACAACCACCTGATCATAGAGCAACTTATGCAGCTGATGTTGAGCTGTTGAGCAGGATGGTGCATGACTTGCATGCCTTCACGCAAATGTGTTGCAGTAACAGCAGCAGATACCCATAACTGCGAGCAACGAGCAGCATGTGTTGTTGGGCAAACAGCAATATGGCCAGAGATAGATAGTCAATGCCCAGCTGCTGCTGCTGATCATTTGCTGGTTCACAGCATCGGTTAGGCTGGTACTAACTAGATGCAAGCACCCCATGCCTAGTTGCTGCTGCTCAACTTGAGGAGGTGCACATTCATAGCAAAGCACCATGCATGTGGTCTGCATGTCCTGTTGCTGCTGCTAAAGCTGCACTCGATGCATGACATGTATTTGTAACAAGCACGACGCAAGTCAGACTCACATCCTCAAGTGTGGCGCCAAAAACCTTCTCTCTAGATTCCCGGAAGTACTTCTGGTCGTTCTTGGTAAAGTGATTGTACATGTCCATCACAACAAGTGCAAAGCCCGCCCCTGTAAAGGCTGAGTTGGCCCTGTATACAGACCAGAGCTGTGTACGTACCAGGCCTGAGCTTTGTATATAAATGCACTTCTCACAACAGCTTAGTGGTGGAAAGACATGCAGGATGCAAATGTGCCACAGACAAGCTGTTACAGCCATCATGTGTTTGTATGTGCCACACAAGTCTGCATACCATTAGTGAGCGCAAAAACTGATGATTTGGATGACACACAGGCTAGTAGGTATGCGTCAATGCAATCTTTGCAAAGTGCAGCAGCTTGCAAATGTCAAGGTTATAGTCATGCAAAGGCTAGAAGCACAGATGGGAAAGCTGCAAACCTGCCATGATGCAAGGACAGTGACTAGCACAACAGCCTGCATTCTCTAGCATCATTCTGATGAAATCAGCATGACACAGACAATACAGGCATTTAACAGCAAACACAGTATACATGGTTCTGTATGCAAACCCCACATGACAATGCTTACCAGGCGAGGATAAAGTCTATACCCACATCTCCTGCACATACAAAAAACAGAAGTTAGACATGCTCCAGATGGCATGGTTCTCTCTGTTGTCAGCAGTGAATTGCATTCCATGGCTTACACACCATAGCAAGCAAAACTCACTGTGCAGCCATGAGCAGCATGTGTATGTCGTGTGGCATGTGACTACGCAGGAGTTGCAGACTAACAAGGAGCCTGAAGTATGCAACTGCCTGCACAAGTCAATATGACTGTGTCATGGCATTAATCTGGGCATACCAGTTTGGCAGTTTGTTTTGAATACCGCTGGCTCAGGGAACTGCCTTTCCAAGAATTTGCTGATGTCAGTGGATTCTCCCATCTTCTTGCCATTGAACTCCAGGACTGGTACCTGCATGGATACTTGATTGCATAGAAAGGGTGTCGCAACCTGAACTAGATCGAGCAGCCCCCAATCTTGCAACGTTGACGGTGTGCTGATGATGTGTGAGAGATGAAGGTTCGGTGTGCAAATAGACAAAATCGATCGTGGCAAGAAAACATGGATGCGCCCGTGACTCGCTCAACCCCCGATGACCACGCACTTTCTCAAAGGGTTTGATGGCAGCCTTCTCCGTGAGTCGCCACGGGATGGATTCGTATGACTGCCCTTTGTACGCTAGAAGAAGTCGCACTCGCCATGCGAATGGGCTGATAATAGTTTGCGAGTCTTCCCCGGCCAGTTCCCATAGCTTGATCTGCTGCACTTGCGCCATGTTTGACGAAAACCCCTCACGGTAGACAGGGCTTGCGGGTCAAGCTATACCTGCTTTACTTATTGCAACGATCTTTAGCGGTACTAATTGAAACAATCCTCAGCGCTACAGCATTCACAGTGCACGCATGCGGTGCTGGCCTGATGCTGACCAATGCACTATGGTGTCATGAGCCTTGATGATCATCTTATGAGTCACTATCATGTTTGCAGCATGCACAGCATGCACTACATCAGTCAATAGATGGTGGACAAAGTCACAAACTCCATGTGCATTTCCTCACGACAACCTAGAATTGCTTCATTTCCATCATCTTGCTCATTGCGCTGGCTGTATGGCTGATATATTGTAGCAAACTCTAAACATTAGCTCGAGACGAGAGTGCACAAGCAAAGCCTAACAAACTTTGGTAGCTCAAGTTGCAATAGCTATGCTAGTGCCGCACCAGAATATGGACCGTGAATGTATGGTGTCTTGTCAAACGACCATTCAGGAACAGTCAGTCAGTCACGATTCCAATCAGAGGTACAACGAATCGAATGGCTAGTCGAAAAAGGCCAAGATGCGAACAGCACAGGCATATGTTCCAGGACAACAAGTGCAGCATGTGCAAACTGCTGCGAAGCGAGTCAGACTGGGTATGTGTGAGCTTTACTGATGGTGTCTTCGAACTGCTTGAAGATCCTGTCCCTCCACTCATACACTGGGTCATCCTTCTCAAGCAGCTGAATTTTGCTGATGGACTTCAACCACTGCACAAGCAACGTATCCATTAGAAGCATAAGGTGTGATGTCACAAGGGAATGCAGCAACGCATTCCGCATGACTGCTACATTCCTTTCAAAATAATGCAGCTGTCAAACAAGTTAGAGCTGGCGTGCTGGTGTCCAGCAGTGGTACTCAAAGTGGACACGACACATGCTTGGATAGTACATACCAGGAAGTTACCAGCAACTGCGATGTCTGCATAGTTGAGCTTGTCACCTCCTAGGAACTTGAACTGCTGCAGAGTCTGTCTCAAGGGCTCCAGCATTGCCCTGAAGGCTCTAAGCTTTGCTGGCTGGTCTGCTGAAAACTGCACTTGACACAGCGGTGCCCAAAGGGCTTTTGAAGCAGATGATTCACACATATCCTACTGCTGCTGCTGGCCCCTTCATGCAAATATGAGACATGTGAATTGGCATGATGCGTGTCAGACTCACGTCCTCAAGACTGGTCCCAAACATCTTCTCTCTAGATTCACGATAGTACTCAAGGTCCTCTTTGGCTAGGTGTTTGTAGATGTCCATCAGCACCACTGGAAAAGCAGCCATCACAAATGTTGTGTTGGACCTGCTGCAGATAAGGAACCTTCCACGTTTGTGTGCTACACATGTGACAATTTGCTGTGTCTGACTCATTCATACCAGATGTGCAAGGTGATGGATGGCAATGCAAATTGCTTTGCTAGAGTTTGGTGCAGAAGTTTTGCTGCCAATGATGCTGTTGATTGGTGAGCAAGCATGGTGCTGGTTTGCCTTTCTGTACAGACAAGAAAGAAGTAGCATCATAGCATCCTTTTTGGTGCTTGACTTTGACAGCATGTGCATGGCAAGAAAATTGATGGGAAAGAAGATAGGGCTGGTGCAACAGCCTTTACCAGCTAAGGATGAACTCCATGCTCACGTCCCCTGAACAGCAGATAGATGGAAGTCAAGTGTCTAGCTAAACCAAGTACGTGTATATGCAAAGCATTGGTCGATGGCAGCGTGACGCAGACGGGCGAGAGCAACTGACAACTTACCAGCCTGGCAGCTTGTATTGAAAACAGCTGGCTCAGGAAACTCCTTTTCCAAAAGCTTGCATATGTCAAGAGACTCTCCCATCTGCTTGCCATTATATTCCACGACTGGTACCTGTAGAGACAGGAGTTTTGGTTCCTTGGATGCACCTTTGCTGGATGCAGCCTTGGTTCAGCATAGCAGAGGTGGCAAGAAAGCAGGACTACATCCACTGTCGGTGTCTGTCATCGACTGGAAGATCGTGCTCAAGAGCGTGCAGCGTTACAGGTGAATACTATGAACAAACAGTTGCACCTTGTCGAAGGGTTGAATGGCTTTCTTCTCCGTAAACCGCCATGGAATTGAATCGTACGACTGCCCTTTGTACGCTAACATGAGTCTGACTCGCCAAACCAACTGACTCATACTGGTTAGCGGATCTTCTCCCGCAAGCTCCCACAGCTTGATTGAATGCTGTCGCGGCATAGTCGGCATTAAGCTCTTTCATGCAGACGGCGCCTTGACTTGGGCATGTTCGATCCGAAGGTTGAGTCTGGCAATAAAGCGTCTGCGATCAGGGTGTGCTTAGTGATCATGACTCATGCAGAACCATGCAGCAATGGCATGGGCAAGCATTCATCAAAGTGAAAGCTCAATCTTTGCAGAGCGTGCAAGCACAATTACTGCACAACAAATTTGACCATCACATACGAACGACATTCGGATTGCCTGCTTGTTGCTGGGATCATCAAGGCGCGAGCCCGCAGAAGAGGTCACTGCCTACTCAGGCAGACCATTGAAAGCCAACTTAGAACAGCCTGGACATAAAATAAATGTGTCCCGTTCAGGAATGCCTAGACAGGGTAGCCGAAGCTGTTCTTGATTGTGCCATCAAACTCCTGGAACATGCGCTCACGCCACTCATAAATTGAATCATCCTTGGCCAGCAGCTGCACTTTGCTGATGGACCGTGACCACTGCAGCACAGAACATTCACGTCACTGCAATGCACCAGTACATCATTACCTGCATAATAGAAGTAAACAATACCAACCGTACTACTGTGACAAGTTCAGCACGCGACCTAAACAGAGCATCTGATGCTGTATAGCATTCTGCACATGCCCGGTGACTTGCCACTGCATGCAAAACCCATGAGGGAAGCTCAAGAGCACAGATGGCCACAGCCAGGCTCTTACCAGGAAGTTACCAGCCACTGCAATGTCTGCGTAGTTGGGTTTGCTGCCACCTAGGAACTGATTAGTTTTCAGAGTCTGCCTCAAAGGCTCCATCTCCTTTCTGAATGCCTCCACTTTAGCAGGTGTGTCAGCACATACCTGCACAAGGGTGCTGCCCACATGTTGATGCTGGTGGGTGTGACTGCAAGAGTCTGTAAATCAAAGCTAACATTGCTGCAGAAATGCTGCTGCAGAATCACATTTGTGTCAGTCAGCTGTCATTTGCTACATTGATGCCTTATCAAAGCTTTGCAAGCTGTTGACGTTCACAACAGATTATGTAGTGATAGCGTCAGAAGCCTGGAGGAGATCTCGCTCTTATGCCTTAGTGCTTATGCAGGATGTGACGATGGAGTTCCTGTGCTGTACTGCACAAAGCACGCTGCAAACAATGCAGTAGAGGCATGCTATTCGGCATGCAGCCCTACTGCACAAGGCAACAGAGCTTACATCTTCTAGCTTTTGACCCTTGAACATTGCCTCCCTGGATTCCCGGAAGTATTTCTTGTCCTTTTCTGCCAAGTGGTTGTACATGTCCATCAGGATCACAAGTGTGATACCCATGTACATTGCGTTATCTGCCCTGGAGACAATGTCACAATGGCTTCCAAATTGGCCACACGTTGCAGATCACATTGAACATGTACTGTACAGTGGGCTTTTACAACTCACCATTTGACAATGAAAAGGATCCCAGCATCTCATGCAGGTTAGCACACACCAGTGGGTCGCGCATCTGGACATATTTCTCGTTACAAACTGGCGTCACACTGGCTCCGTGACATGATATGACTCAACATGATATGACTGCAGGTGTCAGGCTTTACCGCTAGGGCAGTTTGTCTTGAAGAGCTGTTTCTCTGGGAACTGCTTGTCAAGGAACTGGCAGATGTCCCATGATTCGTAGTGTCTCTTGCCTTCAAAGTCCAGAACAGGTACCTGCTCGGACAGGTCATACTGTTGTCACGTAAGCAAGCATGCATGCAGGCTCGGCATGCAGCAGCCGCAATAGCGCGCATGAACGCCCACACCTCGCTACCACAGTCAAAGCAAGTCATATTGGCAAGCGCAAATTGCCCGCAAGCACGTAAGAAAGGAACGGCAGGCGGTGGCTGCGCGAAAGTCACCTTCTCAGAAGGCTTGATAAGGTCTTTCTCAGTGTATCTCCACAGAACAGACTTGTATGATTGCCCCTTATAGTACAGAGCCAGACGCACGCGCCAGACAAAGGGAGAAAACACGCAATTGGGGTCGGCACCAGCAAGTTCCCACAGTGTCATTTCTTGGGTCTGCATTGTTGTCATCGTAGACAGCTGGAATTAGGCTGATTCAAGCTGACGTCCCAGATTTGCGCAGCGTCTTATGTATGAACAAGTTTAAGCATTGACTGTTTTCATTACTCTCGCATCTCGGCATGGTCCAGGTCATGGTCCTCGTTGGCAGAAGCCAGGGTGGCCAGGGCTTCTTCTTCTATGAATGCATGGTTGCTCCTCATGCATGGCTTCTCAGCATAGTGTTTTCAGCATAGTACTTTCAGCTCAACTTTGCATGGCAGAGGCTGCACTCGTACAAGACCCATCCTTGCAAACTTTGTTTGTCTAAAGAAGCATTACCCCACTACAAGCAACAAAGCGGAATCGGAAAAATTGCAGTCGATGTGTGTCGACAATACAACATGTAGCATAAAATAAGAACGATTCGTTATTGCAAAAATGCATTCATGACATCTGGCTCAACGCTTGCAAGTTGCAGCCGCAGCAAACACAGTCAGCTTTATTCTACCTCATTTATGCCATAGCATAATGGCTCTATTGACTTCCCTATCATAGTAGCTATAGCTTTAAAGCGTTGAAGCGAGGAAAAACTTGCAGTCATGCATGTCCCGGTGTTAAGCTCCGCCACAGTACACTCCAGGAGCTTTGCCACAATACTTTCCATGAGCATGAGCGAGCATGTGCACACACATACAGATTATGAGCAGACTGCATGACACAGGCTGCAAACTTCCACAGAACAGGAAGATGTGACCTGCAAAACTTGTAGAGTTGCGTCAATTGAAGTCAGAGTCACTGTCGCTGCTGCTGAGCCCATCCAGCTGACTAGGCCTGCTGACACCATTCTGGCTATTGTTGACTGCTTTTGGGCGTGGTGAGAAGGTGCTGAAGCCGGTGAAGCTCTGAGAAGCGGGTCTGAAAGACTTGATGCACAGATGTTGTGTGTTAGCCTTGAAGGCAGCAATCTCCTCCTCTGTCAAGCCCTCTGCAAGGACCCAAGATAGGTTCAGCGTCAGACTGCAGGACCATTGTGACTACATGCGGACAGACAGTGCTAAGAGTGGATGCACATGTGATGCACATGGCCACGCCGGTCTCTTCCTCTTCTTAGACCCTCTGCAAAAAAGCTGCATGTACCAGAGCAATGCATGCTACTTGCACAAATTGCAGGTAGCGTCTGGAAAGACTGCATGCATTTGCAGCCAATGCTAGCCTGTGTCTTTCACAACAACAGTCTTCCTTGGTGGAAGCTGCCCTGCAGCAGCTTTGTTGCTAAAGATACCAGCAGGTGATGACTAAGGACCTGGACCCGCCTGCAGCTTTTACAAATAACCTTTGCAGCAGCTGTGGTGGTAGATGGAACTGGTTCTGAAAGGATATTTACTGATCAACCCACTGATCAAAACACCACAAAAGTCTGATGTAGCAGTTTAACTAGAGGAGTGCAAAAATCAAGCAATGTTGATTCCAAAGATCCGGCTGATGAGTTGTACCTCCCAGACATTGCCTGGCAAGTTATTTTGTAGGTCACCTGTGAAAGACTAATGATTCACCACTGGCAGGAAATACAACTGGTCTGAAATCAAGACTGTAAGCAAAGTGATGATCTAACTCACCGTCTTCATCGTCCCCAGCCTCAGTCCATCCCAGGCTGCGCAGGAACGCTTCTTCTTCGGCTGATACCTTGGATCTGGGGTCGCTTGCATCCCAAGAATGCCGCCTATCATGGTCACGGCCATTGGTCATCTCAGCAGTATGATTGTCCTGATTCTGCTGCAGGTTGCTGCTGACATCATTGGACAAAGTAGAGGCATGCGCGGTTGAGGTGTGTGTAGGGGGGTCTACGGGGGGGTTCATTGGGGGTGCTGTGTGTGCCGGAGGGGTGGAAGGGGAGGAAGGTGCAGCGGGCTTGTCTGAGTCTACTGCCTTGGTGGACGTCCTACGTAGACTTTGGAAGAAGCTGGTGCGCTGTCGTTCCAGATCCTTGGTTCCTGGCTGCTTAACAGAGCCTGCAATTAAAAAGACAAGCAGTTCAGCTGAGGACAATTACATAATAATAATAATAATAATAATAATAGTAATAATAATGATAATGATAATTTACAGGCGTTCCAGCTAATTGTTTTTGCCAGGAAAATTACATGGACAGACTTAAGGTTCCTGCCTGCTTGACAGAGCCTGCAATGGAAGAGACAAGCAGTTCAGCTGAGGAAATTTACATGAACAGACTCAAGACCTGAAACACTGAAGGCACACCACAGTGAGTGCTGGGCTGCACTTAAGCTGTAACTGTACTGTAGCTGTGCATTCCAGAATGCAGCATTAGTGTCTGATCTATCTGTTGCTGTATTGCTTTCTAGGTAGACAACTGATGCAATGCTTCTGCAAGAAGCAGAAGCATTGCTGTATGACCACTCAATGACCATGGTTGCATTGCATTTGCCTTCTGCAATTGCCGGACACTTCCTATATATAGACGGGGTCCAACATACACGTAAAAGAGCCCAAAGAGTGTACAGTCCATGCATGCAGTTGCGCATGCAGTACATGACTGCTATAGCAACCATAAAGTCAACATAGACAGTGACAGTGACAGTGACAGTGACAGTAACAGTGACAGTAACAATGACAATGACAGTAACAAAGACGGTAATAGTAACAGTAAGGGCCATACCTGAGGTCTGTCCATCCAATGAGTCACCAGCATCACTGCTGCCATCAGGCTTCCCATCTGACGCCCCGCCAGCAGCCCCTGGGCCGGATTTGGGGTCCCCAGAGGGTAGTCGCCGCAGGCTTGGGCCCAGCCCTGTCATGACTGGACCTACAGATCACACACACAACTGTGAACATGGCTTTGGGCGTGTGATGACACTATGGTGATCCCCATGTCAATGCTTACACACAGACTATGCTCTTCTCAATCCCAAAACGTCTGTTGTATTTCAGAAACCTCATCCCTATACTGGAAATCTAAACTCAGAAACGCCTGGGGACAGTAAGAACGCATTCTACATTGTGGAGATGTTTTAGATAAAACGCACATGGAGAGGCAGACAGCTGTGCACACATGATGAGTTTGCTACGCATGAAGCATGCATAAGCGGCAGACTCACAGGTCTTGTAAGCTGAGCAGAGGTTTGCTTGGACACTGCAATGAGCTATGCTGCAGTCATTGCAAACATCATGAAGCTTGAAACAGCACAAAGAACCGCTTTTTGACAAACCTGCAGATGGCTCATCACCCCTCTTAGCAGCCTCAACACCGTTCTTGACCCTTCCCACCAAAGACCCAGTCCCAGAAGCCGTCCCTGGGACCGCTGCCGCATGCTTAGGGCCAGTCAGGGCAGTGCCCTTGGACTTGCCCTTGTCCCTGGCGCTTGTGCTGGCCACAACTGGGATGAGCTGCTTGGACTGACGCATGACTAACTCCTCTAAACGGGCTTTGCTGGTGGATGGCGTTTGACTGGGTGTGTATGTGGATCCCTGCAGACAGAAGTGCAAGAGCATTACATCATCGTTCAGGGGTTTTGGGGGGACTGAACATGTTGAGAAATTCAGGAGTTGCATCAGCATAGGTGCTAAAAAGTGCAAAAACCTGCTTTCAGGGCCCGGTTGTCAAATTTATAGTGGAAACTGATAAATCAGCCTTCAACACACAGTCATGGCATGACCATGGACAAGAGATCGGCATGGTTCTGTTTTGAATTGCACAGTATTAATTCACTTTACGCACAGAGCTGAGTCATGCTGTCCTCAGATGACGTTGTGATGGGTGACATCAAAAGCAGTCACAAATTGATCAGATTTGACAAAGCAGACAGAAATTTGAAAAAAAAGCCAGTAAGGTACATGCGACGCCTTGCAAGGAGTGTATTGGGTGACTTGTGATGCAGCAACTACTCTATGCAAGGAGGGAAAAGTACAGATCAAAGCGGTATCTGGTATGGATGTTTGTGACTGTACCATACTAGCTCCCACAAAATCACATTTTCGTCCTGGCAATCCACATGCAGAAAAACAAAATGTGCATTGTTGCAGCGATGACACAAGTACGCAGTGCAGTACCTGCTGCAGGGTGTCTGCCATCCGAGGCTGAGGAGCAGGCACATCAACTGGTGCACTAGCCAGCTTGGACACCACAGGTTTGGGAGCTTCTGCCGGTTCTGCCACCCTAGGGTTGGACAACCTAGGGCTGAGGGCGCTGCCATCAGGGGCATCTGCCAGTCGTGTCCACTGCTGCTCTGGCAGGGCATTTCCGGTATGCCAAGATTTGCCCACATTGCTGCGGCCTGCTAGGCTGGGAAAGTCTCTGTCAAAGGGGGGCTGCACACACACATGGACAAACTGAAACACACTTCAGAGGCAGCTGTTAGCTTGGCACCATGCAATGTAGCAACTTAAGATGAAAGCATGCTGACACGGTGTCATTTTCAACATGGGCAAAGTCAAAGAGGCTGCTAGCTGTCAGAGTATCACAGCTCAGCATTGCATCTGCTGATGTCATTGATGGGATGATAGCTAGAAGCACAACAGGCTGCACAAGCGCAAGGGATGCTGCTCAGACCTTGTCAAAAAGCTAGCGTGCATGGGGTCAACTGTTGCAATGCTTCAAGGCGCGTTGTCTAGACTTAGAGCATGGACATCAGCTAGTACTTGTCTGCTCTTGCTATGGCGTCCATCCAGTCTGCCATAGCTCAGCCTATATATCTTGGCAACAGGCTGTATCAGCATGATACCCATCACAGTTGCATGCTTACCTTGTCTATTGGACCTCTGCCTGTCAGAGGCACACCCCGTGGTGCTGCTGGCTTGAAAGCAGGAGCATCGTGATAGCTGCCTGCACCTGACCCAAATCCAAAGTCCTCCCTGTCACGCAGTGGCGGTCCACTCTGCGTCCGAAAGACTGCTCTGCTACTGCTTGTTGAAGGAGCAAAGCTGTCCCTGGTGTTGTCAAGACTGCCTCTGCTGTTATCTGATGGAAGACGATCAGGTGGGGGTCTGCTGCCTCTGCCTGCTGGCGCTGGCCTGTATGATGAGGATGTGCTACCCCCAAGAGCTGAGCTGCTTTGCCAACTGTCTCGAAGGGCCCGGTCACGTCTAGGGGCCTCGCGCTCAGGACGTCCGAAAGTGTTTTCTCGGATCGCTGTGCTGCCTGGACGTCCGCCGGTGATTGCGGCCTCGCGCTTGGGTCGAGTTTTGTTGTCTAAAAAAGCAGAAACGGTGAGTTGGTGTTATATCTTACGTTGCAACTTTGAACTTGCTAAGCTTAATATAGGGCTGATACAGCACACACTTGCAGACTTGCAAACATGCTGGCAGCATGGAAGATGGGTGCAGGTACAAGTCAGCCTACCTCGAGAAGCGAATTGTGAAGTGGAGCTATAGTTGTGGCCACCTGAGGTTCCAGGTGGCCCTCCCTTTTGGAGCCACTGCGGAACTAATGCAGGCTCATCACTGTTCATGCCCTTGGGAACGGCATACGCTGCGTCTATCAGGAACTAATATGTGCCGGCAGATCTCTGGCGTTTGCTCTGGCTGTTGTTGTCGAAAAGTCTAAGGCCAAGTGTCTGCAGAGGCGGCCCACGCTCTGTGAGTAGCTGTCAAACTCCGAAGCACCTCCGGGAGATATACAGCAAATATACGCAAGCCAGTGCGTTGTACTGAGTATGCAAAGTCAGGCAGAGAGGCTACGAACGGAGTGGTTGCGTGATACTCGCTGTGATCAAATGGGCTGTATTGCTATGGAGACCGACAACCTATGTGCAAAAGCCCTGCAACGCTGCGATGTACCCAAGTGCTTGACAGTGAGATACTTCCCTCACACCCCCTTGGGACGTGCTCCGTGAGCTGCACGTGCAGCGCTTCAATTACGGTGCTTGTTTGTGTACCACACATGTAACAACTAAACTATGACCCTGTATTGCCTTGTAGTAAAATAAATCCCCACATTGCACATCAGATGCGGCAACCCTTCACGCAAAGGTCTGACACGCTACTACAAAGCAACCAGTTCCAGACATCCGAAACCACATTGCGCATTAGATGCCTCTTAGCTCATTGTACCCTGGTATAAGTGTCACATAAGCTTGCAAGGCACAATGAATAATGAGTATGTAGCATTGGATCAACTCTTCCTGCAGCCAGTAAAAACGTTTCATGCTGTAGCAATGTCGAAAAGACTGAAGTGGCTCATTTGACTGCAGTAGCTGGCTGAACAGCATTATGTCGGTGTGCAACATAAGAGGTGAGACTCTGTCACACGAGGTGAGGTGCGACATTCAGAGGAAAACGCACACATTAGGAAGTATGTTTCTGCATCAATGGTCTTGTCAGATGTAGCCAGCACGTGATGTGCAGTTGGAATTGCCATTGAGCCTCGATTCATTTGGTTTAGCATCAGCTGTTCACAGTCATCATTCCCTAGCATCCCTAGTGTGGTGTCCACATGATTGGAATGCCATCTTCCCGCCATGTTATTCTGCCCTCTGCCAATGCTGCCACAGCTGTGGGGTACAGTCTATGCTCCTGCATAACAAGGCACAAGCAATTTGCCAAGGGGCAACAATCATCACTGCAGACAATAGTGACAGCCCAGGACACACGGACTGTGTCTAGAGCTTGTGAAGAGCCAGATGACTTCAACTGGGTCATGCCTCATGTGTTGTGAGGACATTCCAAAAGTCTGCAACCTCCAAGCAGACAGCAGCTGCGAAATGCCACCTAGGTTCACAAGTTCCTGCACTACAATTGTCAGGCAGCAGAGACAGGCCTCTGCAAGACTGCATACTGATGCGGGGCCTGTGTTGGACAGTTGAGCTGTGCGCATGCAAGTCATGCACTGAACATCTCTGAGTGAGTAGACAGCAACATGGCTTAAGCTTCAGGCTGACCTGTTGTAGAACTCTGGCAGCCAGCATCTGAGGTGTGTCATGCGGGTTGACTGGGACAACAGCCTGAGCCAAGATAGGTCCTGTGTCGTATTCCTCGTCCACAAAGTGCACTGTTGCACCCGAAAACCGTGCTCCAGAGGCTATCACAGCTTTGTGCACTCTGAGTCCATACAGCCCTTTGCCTCCAAAAGCCGGCAACAACCCTGGATGGATGTTGAGCATCGCGTCTTTGTACTCTCTCACAAGTGCTGCAGGGACTAGCTGCATGGAATAGCAGATGTAGGTCATTGCGCCAGGCATTTCTCACTGTCTGGAAAATGCAGCACTGCAGGCTTCACGCACTTGTTTATCATATGCATTGAGCGCTGGTCACACAAGTACGGTACCGCTTGTCAGAGGACTGCAACTTGTGATGGGCGACATTGCTGACTGATGGCAAAAGACAGTGTTTGCCAGCAGCAAGCTGTGCATTGGAGAAACGCAACAATCACCTTCAGATATCCAGCAAGGATGACAAAATCCACCCCAAGCTGCTGTTTCAACATGTGAATGAGGCTGGGGGTGTCTAAGGGTGGGGGTGCGTCTGCTGGCATGTCCAGATATGGTCTTGTTGAGTGTGGGTAGCAGATGGTAGGTATGCCAGCTTGTCTGGCATAGGCCCATGCACCACACCCTGGTGCATCACTCACAACAACCTATCAGAATAAGCATGGATATCAGTTGCCGTCATGACACAGAAAGCTAGACAGCTGGTCTTCAGACGTACGGCGATCTGAGCGTGAATGTGGCCTGACAAGATGACGTCATGAATGGCTCGGAAGTTGCTTCCTCCTCCAGAGACGAACACGGCCAGCTTAGCTGGCTGTTGGGACCGAATTGAGCTTGAAGCTGCTGCAGTGTGCAATGAGCCTTGGCATACTGGCGATCGTTTGCTTGACGATCCACAGTGACAGTATTTGCTGACAGGGGAAAAGACATGCAGCTGATGACGTCTGGGCAGGTTTGGGGGTGAAGCAATCTGCGTAATAGGCAACATGTGCATGACAGCCATCCTTGGCACTGCAGCATTGCCAGTGGTGCACGGGAGTATCATACTTAGCAACGTCATATGCCTGAGCTGGACTGACACATGTTCACTGCATTTGTCCGCAAGGTCAAGCGGGATGGCAGCGCGCACCTGCATTAGGTTATAATGTAACGCTCGAGCCAGAGCTTCGTTGGTGCAGTATTGACATAAACTATGAAGCGCGATCGTATATGAGCAGGAGCTGGGGTTCACGCCTGCGTGTGCCATGCAATGTGTATCGTGCAATAATCAAGGTGCAATAAGCTGAAGCTGCTGCCGGCTGTGCTGCTGGCTGAGCTGTTGCTGATGCTTGCCAGCTAGATGTTTTGCCGGTCACGAAGATCAATCATTGTGTAACAGAGTCCAAAGGAGAGCAGAATGTCGTTATACCTGGAAACTCAGAAACAAAATCGGTTTGGAATATGTTGCTGAGATCAGTCAGGCACTAGCAAGGACCAACTCCAGGCACAGGGCACACAGGGACTCGTGACCAAACTATTTGAAGGCGTCTGAAGTTTGAGCATTGCATCTGTAGCAGTGCCTCGGTAGCAGCCTGCACAGCTCACCACACATTGGACTGCAAAGGGCGCCTGCATAGCTCACCACACATCGCAATGCAAAGGGCGCTCAGGTGTAGCCCTCGGCGCATCAAGGTGGCCCGTGTGGTACAGGATGCATCCATCATACTGAAGGCTGACCAGGAGATAGCCAGTGACTATGATAGGCGGAATATGCAGGCTGCTCACAGAACGAATGTACATGCACTTATAACAAATGTTTGTATACATTTATCTGTACCGATAGATCATGAGCATCAGCATCAGCATGCAAATGCTTGCAAAGCAGCACACAATCATGATGTTGTGCTACATGTGTGCGTGCAGGTACCATCATAGTATAGCACTAGCATAATGCTGTACGGGGCATGCGTAAGTTAGACAAAAGCAGAGATGAACCAGTCCCTGACCAGCTGAATCTGCACCAGGGGTGCTTCTACCTTCAGTGCAGTATGGCTCAGGTTAGAACTGGTACCAAGTCACCGGTGAAGGCTGAGAACACGCTGACTGGGGGCCAGTCTGTTGCAGGTTGAGGTGTAGCTGAGCTGCTTAGGCAGACAGGGGAGTAGGTCCTAGAGTAGATGTGAGATGCATGATATTGTATAGTGTCAGCCTGGGCACAAAGCCATACCAGAAAGCAATTAGTCAGCCGCGCACATGGCGCGGCCTCCCTGGTGCAGTATTGTCATGAGGATGTTTGCATGAGGATGTTTGCATGAGGATGTTTGCACTTTAAAGTTTGTCATGAGGATGTTTGCACTCTAAAGCATCCAAGCGTTTGCCGTGCGGTGTCATTCTGAAGTTTGCATGTCGATCCATTTGCTGCAGGACATGCTACAGATGCCATGGCCATTGCTACAAATATGAATGATCGTTAGATAGCCTTGGCATTGATTTGAAATCAGGTGTTTGTTGTCTGTTAACAGACGTTGCTGTGGATCGTCGCTTGCTACCACAGAGCCGGCAAACGGACGTAGATCATGAGACGACGAGATAGATGTGGTCCAGCATCTCCTGGAGCCCTAATCTGTACCAGAGAAAGCCGTCAAATGGAGTGATATTATAATCACAGCGTCAGCGCAATTTGCAGGCCAGCATGGGACAGCTCGCATTGCAATCAGTAGGGTATATGTATACTGACGAATGCCTGAACCTGAAATGTCACCAATGTTGACATGTGCACGCCAATGTTAGTTAGTCATAACATGCTGATAAGCTCAGCTCTTCAGAATCAGCGCCAAGTGACAAATATGACACATGGCTGTCCAGGTCCCCTACATGGTCTTGTAACATCTCATCGTCATAATCATCATCACCAACATCATCACGCGTGATTGTTCATAATTTCCTGATCTTCATCATGAGCATGCTCGAAATGTCTAGCAGAGCTCCGGAACCACGTTGCAGAGTCTTGATCATTGTACATCGTGATTGAATAGCTTCCATTGTGTTGCACCAAAAGACATGCTTTATACAGACACTCGACTGATGCGGGAGTCGGAGCGTTGCAACAGCGGCTGCCAGCCGGCTGAAGATCGTCCAACATCCAGCTTGATCACCTGAGGGCCTGATGGAGTACAGCATAGCGGTGGCGCAGGGTATGTGGTATATGTGTCCACTCACTTCGACTCTTTCAGCTATCGAAGCTTCCTGTTGCAGGCAACGCTTCAGCCTCTGAATGGAATACAGAGCTTTGTTTACCACACCCCGCCACTGGTACGCCAACGCAAGTTGCTTTTCGAAAACGTACGACTCTCGGAGGACGCATCGAGCAGGGTCAAGTGACTGCAGGCCAACAAGCATGCTTCTTGATACAAGGGCAGACTTTTCAGGAGATCAACTGGTTCAAGCCTGAATATGGGTCTTGGTTTGTGGGTGATATGGTCGTACATGGTATATTTGGCAAACTTTGTTTGCACAGACCTGTTTTGTCATGCCGTTTCAGTGTCTACTTCTGTGATTGTTGAAGCTCGAGTCGAAAACCTGTAGTGACAACACACTCTCTATAAAGTCAAGCTTTCTGACCAGTATGCAGCGCTGCAGATGGAAGCTTGACACTAGGCACACCTTGTGATCCTCTTTTTGTGTTACTGCCCTTGCTGGCCACAGCCACTCAGCAGGTAAGTCCACCAGCCACTCAGAAACGAAAAGTCATGACAATTGCACGGTCTGTTCTTCAAAGCTCATGAGTGAACCTTCTTATGTATGCGGAGAGAAATGTTGATTTTATTGTTACAACTGTACTGCACAGATCACTGCTAGGCAATCGTTGCTAACTTATGTGATATGCAATATAGACGGCAGACAATCCTGGCATGTTTTGTGGATTGGAACATATTTTGGAGTCAGATACTTATCGAGACTTGCCAAAGCTTGCTCAATATGTTACTCCCAATCTACAACTGATCTGTGATGTGAGACAAGTCGATGCAGATAGCTTTTACCGTCTGAACAACACAAAGGTGAGCAGTGAAATAATGCTTTTCTGCCAAGTTTAAATTGACAGCCATCTGAGTTGCAACAACCCTTGTCATTGATGCATACCGTATGGTACAATGTATTGGCATGCATGCCAACAACAAGTAGCATATTCACTGTGACGCCAAGTCACTCTGTGTTTCCTATTACAGCCCAACATTGAAACATGCCAGTCATCAACAGACACAACTGCAGCCTAGCTTGTCCGCACTATGGAATGACTACCAAGTCTTGGACTGAGAGTCTGCATTTGGTTGTGTAGGTTAAGGGCTGGTTGTGCTGCAAAGTTGACAGGCTACAGCAAGGTCTGAAGGACTCAGCCTTGGGGCAAGCCTTCCAGGACATGGATAATGTGCAGCTTGCAGCATACTGCATTGCTATGCTGGCTGAGTATGTCCAGGAGTCTTGGCTTGCAGAGCTGAGGGACATCTATGCTGTGCCAACATCAGGTAAAGACAAGCATTTCGCTTTGCAGGTCGAGTTGAATTGCCTATGATCCAGGCAAATCACCAGGCTCTGCAAAATATGATTCTGGACCAATTTGTTATAGATTGCTGGTCATTCTATAGCGCTGATCAGCTCACATTGTCATAGCATGAGAATCACGATGAATAGTCAACGTTATGTGTCAATTGCTGCCAGTTCTCTGAAGTCAGCATGCTCTGGGCACAAGGGATGGCAGGCTAGCTTTGTTGTGTCGTGTCAGGTGAAGAGAACCAGTCTTCCCAAGCGCGGTCTAGTCAAGACAGCTTCCCCAATCCTGGCCAGAAGAGACCGCGCTTTGATCCTAAAGAGCTGGCCAAAAAACGTGCAAAGGAAGCAAAAGACGAGGCAAAACGAATTGCCATGGCCAAGGAGGCATCAACAATGCGCAGCATATCCAGCTTCTTTGCTAAACCTAACAAGTGATGCACAAGTCAATGATGTAGCACAAACATAACCACACCCTACACAGACATTTCCAACGTTGTGAAACCAGTTGATGTGCCCTGCTGTTTTTGACCTGAATTTCAGTTGGCCAATCACATTGGAATGAATGAACGAATAAGCAATACCCACTGCTACAGTGGGATAAATGCACTATGTTGCAGGACACCTAAAATAGGGCGATGTGTACAAAATGGAAGCTCATGCGTTGGTTTGACTAGTACACTCGCTGGAACTATTAATTTTTTCTGTCTGGACTAAACAGCCAAAATATCTGACTGTGAAAGGACTTCACTGATGTGCTGCCTTGTTCTTGGTGTCAGGTCCAGGTCTTGAGGTTGAACCTGTAAGCTGTCATACATAGTCGGAAAGAATATGCCATCACCACGTCGCTTTGCTCTTGATGGCAACATCCATCTTATCCACCACAGCCTGTGTCCACTGACATCAAACACTTCCTGGATGCCAGCAAACATGTGGTAAGTGACCGTCATCAGTGTGTATACTGAGCTTCAAAAACACTTCACAGAAATTACGCTGCAAGGGCCACCATGAGTACAGGACAGCCTAGCTGCAAGGGTCGAGGAACGCACTCTATGGCACTCATATGCGCCAGTCTGATGCCAGGTGTCAGCTAGCCACATTGCTGCACTGACAAGGAAGCTTGTACATTCATGACTGATCACCTGAAAGTTGCGTTTCAAGCCCAGGTTGTATGGGTGGATGAGCGTTGTTCCCTGAGCCTTAGCCTCTTTGCTGTCCCTCCAGAAGTTCAGAATGTCTATAGTGCTCTGCATGCCAGCTACACAAATCTAGGTAACATGTGGCAGACGAGATTGATGTGGCTGCAGTTACACTGACGGAGCATTGTGAAAAAAATGATGCCTACGCTGAAAGCTTAACACCATAGAGTGTGTTGATGCAGTAGGCATGCATAAGGCCTCTGACCTGAACGTGCAAGTTTGCTTGGAGCAAAGGAGCCAGGATGTGCATCCATGCAGTATGGCTATAGGGGGACAACACAAACATATGCATGCTGTGAAAAATTGAACAGTCCTGGCGGGATCAGCCAATTTTCAGGCAGCCTTGGCAGTCAAAGTCCAAGAGTTGAGAGCGTGTCTGCTACAGGTACACCTTTATGACATGCTCACCTAGCCCTGACTATCAGAGCTCAAGGGTGTGAGGCCATGGGCTTTGAATCCTAAACCCATAACCACAAGGTCACTGCATCTTTTGGCATGCTGTTGCGACACAACATGATCACCTGGCCTTGCCATATGAGGAAGAAGTGCCAGCCCATTAGCGCTGTCAAAGCAATTGAAACTGCAGTAGAAAGCACAAAAGGAGCCAGGAGGGCATAGGGATAGACTGCCTCCCCCATGTGGAATTGGGACATCCTGCCAATGCGCCCAAGCTCCCAGAGCAGCATCCAAGCCTACACAACACATGGCTGATTGTAAAACACATCAAGGCACATTGTTGTTGGTGCGCTGACTGCCAAGACAGGACATCATACAGGGAACTATTCGGGATTTTAAGTACCTGACCCTGGGGAAAAATGTTCTGATTGAAAGGCATGAATGAATGAATGAATGAATGAATGAATGAATGCATGCATGGACGAACGAACTAACGAATGACTACATGATAAATTGCATTCTCTGCAACGTCGTACATGCCAGCTTGATACAGAGCTGATGCATGTCAATGCTGCTGTGAGCGCCCATATGTCGCCTTTAAACAGCAACATGCGACAGCTGCCTGTGCCGCATACATATCACATGCTTACAGCTGTAATGGTCCACATGTGCACAAAAGAGGGAGGTAGAGTTGAGTGTGCAGATGGCAGAGCATAACAGAAGAGAAGCACATACTGAAAAGTGGACATGAGAGAGCGTAGCCAAAGGAGCACAGGCAACTGAACAAAGCGCTGCTAGTGAGCTTACAGAGTATGCTGATCCAGCCCACAGATAGAAGGTGAACAACACAAAGAAGCGGTAGTTGTGGAAGCCAATGCAATTGTTCATCCAGGGGCAGTGATGGTCCATCCGCAATACACATCTGCGTCCATAAATTCTTGACATGAGATTGACGCTGATGCTGGACTACTTCTGGCACATGACTGTGCTGTGATGCCCGTTTGTGCTGAGGCTACTATGCATACAGATCTTGGGGTGTGCATGATGATCATGAGTAGCAAACTCATGCAAGGATGAGCGAGCCGGCATATCCATCAGAGGAACATGCATACCACAGGACAGGGCTTCAGTCACTGCAGTGTAACATCGGAAGTGTGATCAACAGTGAGATGCTGAGGAAACCATAACCCTGAGGTGGATCAAACAACAGAGTGACTGTACACAAGTGTTGCATGCTGTAACACACAGCCAAATTGAAGCTGACCTGCTGCAGATATGGCAGTGGTGGGCCAGAGGTGGCTTGGGCTTTCGGCACCTTCTGCAGCGCCGCTGACATTGCATTGCAACCATCTGGTATCCCTGCATGCCAGGACAGTATGCTTAGCTTGACTGCTCTAGACACTGAATAACTGACACTTGCACAGATGCATGCGTGTGGGAATCTGGCAGATGCAAGCAAGCAGTAGGCGGTTCGCTAATATATTTGCAACACTGGGGGTCTTACAAGGCTGACTTGCAGTCAAGGAGGCTTGTTACAAGAAAGCTTGGGATCTTGTACTTACTGGTGTGTCCAGTACCTCAGTACTGCCAGGGTCTGTAATGACACACTGGACATAGTTGAAAATGATATTCAGCAAGCAAAAAAGTCCGCTGACCAGATGGCCTGCTGCAATAAGTCTGCTATTGGAAGCTAAAATCTGCAAGCACAAGCAGCTGATCAGGACAAGAAAGCAGGTCTTCTGGCAGAGGACATGAATGGAGCGCGAGCAAACACTGACTTGCGGGAACACGGCCGCAAAGTACACAAAAACAACGCTGGCAATCAAAGAGCTGGCGGCAGCTATGTACACAGGCCCGCCTCGTCTCAGAACGCACTGAAAGGCTCCCTCAGCACAGAACAGAAGCCTGTTGAGTCTGCAGTAACATGATGATGATGATAAAACCCGAGCGGTGGGGGAGCTGACAACGCAACTTGTCGCACCGTTTGGTTACTCGTGCCTTCTTGGCAGCCAGAGTGCTTTCGGCTATGGATCCATGCTGGAAGCCAGAGCAAGCTGCAAACTTTCTGTTCGCCGACAGGCGGTCTGTGAACAAGTGTACATTTACTGAAAGACTTCAACTAACTTTCTACGATTGCTGTGGACTCATTGAAGCGCTTGATGTCGCTCAAAGCCTGCGACCTAAATTTCATAAATAAGACGAACCAAAAGGTCCAAGCTTGACTGCTTTCAGATTCCTATGATGAGGGCTGCCTATACAATCCTGCCCAAGTTGACATGGCACCAAGTATGTCTTAGCCGTGTTGCTATGCACCAGCCGTCACATCCAGAATGTGTTCTTACTTTTTATCTGCCTGCATCTCAATTCACTTCTGCTGGTTCTGGACATTGTACGTCCTGTGTTGCTATCTGTGCAAATCATACGACCGGACACATCGCAACATTGTAGCAGTTGACATGTAATCAGCAAAGGGATTGCGATTAGCTGCACGTGGGCCAAGCTCATCCGCATCAGGTCAACGCAAGACTCATTTGCACAGTGATGGTCAGCCATTTCCTTGCTGATCATCAGGTCTGGTTGGCTTTGCTTATGGGATAATATGTGATGGCAGGGCCACAACTACAACAAATTCTTCGGGCATCCTGTGAATGCGCAGCAAGCAGGCATCTCTGCGACAGACAACCAGCATGAGCACCACAGCATACATGCACAATAACCATAACACGCTGGTGCATACCAGAGATACCAGCACAACAATACACGCAACGCTGCTCCTTTGGTGCTGCAATGTTACTGCTACAATCCGTGCTCCTGCATGGTCAACGTACATTTGCATGTGTATCTTGTATTTTGCGAATCCAGCCAAGATCACCAAGCATTGCTTGATAGACTCTTGACACACAGTCTCGGCCGCAAGCACTCTGCTGCTGGTGCTGCTACCAACAACCACCTAGTAAGCCTTCATGCATACACAACTCCCCAATAGTTCTACGGTGGTATGCCTGCATACATACTTGCTTGCATACCCACCGTATGTGTCACATACCAGTATGTACATAGTCTAATTAAGCTAAGCAAAACAGAAATTCTGGCAAGCTGCTTAAAGTAAGACTGAATCAGCAGTACTCATCTAGGGCTTAGCTGAAATTGCAACAAACATAGTTGCTGCTCTGGGTCAAGCCAAAGCTGGCAAATTGACACACCATACCAGCTGTCTGCAGTTTGAAGCATGCGCCACAAGAGTCACAATGTGATGCCTCATCCGCCAAAAGGCTTGCCGGTCGCAACTGAAAAACCTAGCCCCTGTGGCAACTGTAAACCCTAGCCTCTAAGAGCTATTTAGCGTCGTGTTCAGCCTTGAAATGCTGAGCTGTTGACTCGTATGAAATGTAATATGTCTAGTCATCAATTTTTGCTCTTCAGACTTCTTTTTAATATGGAAATGCCCGATCCATAGTGTAGTTTAAAACTCAGGACCGCTTGGGGACTAGTAGCAGGCTTTTCTACACTGCAGAAATACAATTGGTGACATCATGTACACACACTACTCGGAGCAAATCACTCATGTGTACAAAAGGCCGCTGATGCCAACCATCATGACGTATGGGTCTGTGGGCAGAGGCTGCCTGGGCCTTTCATGCAAGGGCGGAGCCCTGTCAGAGATCCCTTGAGATGGGCAGTGTCAATAGGAATATGTGGGGGCCCCCCAGGCTTCCCAAGCCTTGCCATACTCAGGGTACCACCCTGCTGCTCCTGGTCTGCAGTGCCATGTCACAAACCTCAGCCACCTCTTCAGAAGTTCATTTCTGCTGGCAACCTCTGCCTTACTGTTGCAGCGCTACACTGCACCAACTGTCAAGCTGCTGCCCAGTTAGAAGGCAAGCCCAGCACAAGTCAAAGGGCAGCAAGCCAAAATCACAGAGTAGCAACAAAACCATGGGCATGGGAGCACAACTCAGTATTAGAGCACTGGCAAAGGTGAGGAATGGCAGGTGAGGGGTAAGGTTGGCCAGGGGGAGGGTGAGTGGGAAGGGGGGGGGGGTGGTGGTGGTGGTGGTGGTAGGGTACCTAAGGGCCGGGGGCATGTAGACAAGGGGGTCCACTTCTGCTCTGGGCGCAGCAGCAGCTGTCTCCAGAGGCATGTGTGCCACGGCATGCCCATACCTGATGCTGCAATACCTGCACTCCAAACACCATAAGTCAGACACACAGTCAGACAAGCACAGGACTATGCAGGTCATGAGGATCACATGGATGGAGGTGTTTTTCCTGTTCTTTTTTTTAATGAGGGACAAGTGTTGTTGGCAAGCTGTATGTGCGAAATTGCCGACGCTGCAAATGAGTTCCTCAGGCAGGCAGCTTTGTGAACAAGGCAGTCATTAGTCATTCATCCATTCAACATTTCTTTTCCCCCTAGATAGGTCCCAAGTACCTCCCTGCATGAGTTCCTGTTTTGACAACCAGCGCACCAACAACAGCAATTGCTCAACTGCTTGATTTCTGCCCTTTGTCACTTTTGACCGTCCAGAGAAAGAGCAAGCATGACCTGAATCTGGGTGGTACATGAACTGTGTCTGTACGCAAACAATTTGCGCGTGAAGGGTTTCACCTGTAGAATTTGTAGATGATAGGTGTCATGGAAGCTACCAAGATGCTGGCTTGCACAAAAGCTGAGTTGGAGAGCAGAACACACGCTGCACCCATACACACATTGTTTGCAAACAGCCCGGACTCACATTTCTCCATGCGCTGCTGTCGCATCAAGACACCTCTTGAGCTAGAGAAAGAGTCAATCAGGCATCATTCGACAGCCTGAATATCTGAATGCGCAGCCTAGACTGCCAGATGTTCAGCCTACCATGCCATGAGTAGTGGCAAGGCAGCTTCGGCAGGAAGAATAACAACCTACACCAAGAAGCATTGGTGCAGACTTCAAGACAGGCTTGCTGATGTGTGATAGTCAGTAGGCATGAGAGCACGGGAGCATTAGCAGACACAGTGGCACGACAGGATAACAGATTCCAAAGGACCATGCATGCGGCATTCAGCTTGCACAGAAGGGTGGAAAAGCATACCTGTGAAGAACTCGAAGATGAACATGCAGCAGCACACTTGCTTGAACACCTGATCCCACACCCTGCCACCACTTTCGAAGCACCTTTCACTCACATACAGGATGTTGTAGCGCCAGAAGATCCAGCTGAACATGAAGTAGATCAGGGCAAAGGGCAGAATGATGGGGCTGGTTGCCGCGTAGGCCAGAGCTATGATGTAGATCAGCATCATGACGCCAATCTCCCGCCCATATCTGATGCTGTGTGGCCACAAAGCTGCTACCTTATCCCTGTCTGACTTGGGCGGCCCTGCATGTCAAACTTCAGCTTGAGGGAACATCGGAAACAGGAGCATAAAGACATCAATGATGATGATGATAATGATGATGATGCTGTTGTCAGTTCGCAGGTGTAGTACCACTCAGGGGTGAGCTTTCTCTTGCTATAAAGTGCTTGTGCCAGAGTGGGAGAGCCTCCTCACAGCTGAGCTGTGCACAAGAGATACAAGCTGTAGCATGTCAGACGCCTGTGGTAGACATCGTAGACACCTGTGGCAGACATAGTAAAGACCTGTAGTAGACATGGTGGATGCATTTGGTAGACACGGTAAAGACCTGTGGTAGACGTGGTGGACGCCTGTGGTGAAGATGTTACACATCTGTGGTAGACAGGGTAAAGACCTGAGGTAGACGGAGTAGACAGCTGTTGTAGACATGGTAGACGCCAACAGTAGACATGGTAGACACCTGTGTCAGATTTGAGAGGATGTGTGGCCTACCGCAGATGTGCAGAATTCTGAAGAGAGCCACCAACACTCCAATGTGGGGGAACATGATGCGGAAGGGGATCATGGCGATGCCCTGAGTGATGACGTAGTTGATGAAGAAGTTGCTGCTGCTGGGCAGCGCTGTTCCCACCAAGCTTGGGATGCTAGCTACACAGCACATGTCCAGTCAGCATTGGACAGATGTTACGTTTGAGCTCATGACACTTGCGACAATCAGGAGCCTGGGTCCCTGACAAGCAGATCACAATGAAGCATACTTACTGGCAGTTTGCTTGAATAAAAACTGATTAAGAACATTTACGTTCTGGATCATCTTCTAATTTGGAAACTTCAGAAGACACTAGTAATGGAGAACATGAGACACTGCAATTCGGTATGCAATTGGAGGCTTCCGACACAAGCACTTTCCATAACAACACTCACAGAAAGTTAACATGTCGGCAGCATGCCTGACAGAATTGATGCATGCCCAATTCAGCGTGCATGTTGCTGAAGCTGATGCGTCGCAGTACTGACAGCTGAAAAAGGATGTCATTGCGACCTGCCTATGTAACCATAGCTGTAATGAAGGTATGCCGACTGCCAAAATAGGACCTCATACAGGGAGCTACTCAAGACGGTACAAGGGAAGACCATATAACAAAAAGAAGTGTGATGAAGAATGGTATGATCACGATGCATTCCATGATCCATGTGGCACATCATAATCATGACACCTTGTACATCTTTGTTACCTGGGTCTTTGATGGATTCAGCAAGTTGACTGAAAATGGCGCCGCCAAACATGGCTCCCAGGAAGACGTTGAACACACTCCAGAAAAAGAAGAGCTCGCAGATGCGGCGGTCCATCTGTGACAATGACGGCCACTTGGACTCGATCTGCATGCAGTCAGCTTTTGGTCAGAGGAGCAGCAGAAGAAGAAACAAGGGAAATAAGAAGAGGAAGAAGAAGAAGAAGAAGAAGAAGAGGATGAGGATGAGGAGAGAGACAGGAAAACAATGTGCGGAAAACAGGGATCACAAATGTGCTATTTGGTCTGTGCTTGAAGTGGCCAGCTGAGCTCAAACTGCATAAGTAGGCAGGACAAGACGCTGAGTTCCTACGAAAGCATTGCACAGCCGCACCAGCAGAAGCAGAAGAAGAGCCAGTCACAAAAGACATCGCATTGTTCTTATGACCACCAACATTCCAGACAGACTCTTAGTTTGCCCAAGCAAATCGCCAGAGGACACTCAGAATCACCAGCAGAATAAAAACAGCCGATCACAAAACAAGCTGAATAATGGTTTGTCACACCGACACTCCAGACTCATGGCTCTTACCCAGGCAAAGCGGTAGAGGACGTTTGGCATGACCAGGGACTGCCAGAGCATGAGCAGCAGCGGCGGCAGCACAGCCGTGAACAAAGACCTCGCCACGTTCTTCTGTGCACAATACCAGCCCCAGTAGTAGCGGCTGCCTTTGTTGCACACCGCCACCGTCACATTGGCCACCACACCTGAACAGCAGCACAGAAACAACGTGGGCCTTTGCAAAATCCGTCTTGCCAAAAATCGAGCCGGACCAATACTGACGAAACCGGCGGCCCTCAGCTCTGCTTGAATCCCGCAAGATATCTTGGGACCAGGCCTTGGGACAAAGCCTTCCCTTGGGACCGAAGCTTCCCCTGAGACCAAGTCTGAAGCTGCTATGACTGTTCGCAGACAACTGAGCGCCAATCAATCGATCACTTAGTCTACACTTCCTGTCATTGCACTCATCAGGGGAGTCAACAGACAACGCCTGGGAAATAGCATACATCATGGCCTAAGTGCTCACTGGCATCTGATGTTGACAGGCGTTCAATGCAACTGGCTCTTTGGAGGGATAAGACTTGTCCTGCACATACCTAGCTCGTCATGAGCTTGAAAGCCTTTAAACAAACACAATTGTCAATGCATCTGCAGTGCCCAATTGTGACAAGCAGTTGCATATTGGTGAGCAATATGGCACCAAAAGATCATGTTCACCATGTTGTGCAGATGTATACTTGCTACATGTGCAGTCTGTATAAGCTGCGTTGCATTGAGGCGGCACATGTGTACAGGCCAGATTAGAAGCCAGGTGGGGGTTAGATGCCAGGGGTCAGAGGTTAGATGTCAATGGGAGGTTAAATGCCAGGTTAGATACCATTGAAGAACAGCACAACTGCTCTTCATGCCATGGCTTGCGTGCGTCTGCGAGTCTGTCTGCCTGTACGTGCACATGTGCATGGTACGTGAAGACAACAATGCATGCTGGGCTGATGGTAACAAAGAAGACCTTTGGGAAGATTAAGAACATGGGTTTGTGCATGTGTGCAGGCGTCTGTCTGAGTGATTAAGTGTGAGTGTGACTGACTGTGTGAGTGAGTGTGAGCATGAGTGGGTGATCTTGAGTGAATGAGCATGAGTGAGTGAGCAAGTGTGAGTGTCTGTGAGTGAGCGTGAGTGTGACTGACTGTGTGAGTGAGTGTGCAAGTGAGTGTGACTGACTGGGTGAGTGAGTGTGCAAGTGAATGTGACTGACTGTGTGAGTGTGAGTGAGTGAGCATAAGTGAGTGAGCAAATGTGAGTGTGTGAGTGAGCATGTGTGAGTGTGAGTGTGTGTGAGTGAGCATGCTTGCAACCTGTGAAGAGGCCAATGGGGACCAGGATGATGAGGACAATGAGCGGCAGCACGACCACCTCCCTCACATCTCTTTCCAGCCATGTGCGCCATAATACTGACCAGTTCACCTGCAGGGCACTTACAATCAGTCACCTGTCACCTTGAATCACTGCCGCCAACCTGTCTGCTGAGTCACACTCAGAAATCTGTGAGCCGTGTCACATTGAGTAACCTGTTAGCTGAGTCACAGCGCTGCCAGTTTCTCTGGCCTGTTGTTGGGGAACGCTGACCAGCACCTAAGTGTAACATTGTCCTAGTGTACAAGGCCCTCCTTTCAGAATCTCACATCCATCAACCATGACACATGGGATTTGGTACATGCCCAGTATCCAGTGTTCTTCTTCAACGCCCATTGTTTCACATATGCGGCCTTTATGACATGTTGATCCGTCAAAGACAGATGGATGAAGGATCATGTCACAACAAAAGTACTTCTCTCACTTGATGTGCAGCTGATGGAGAAGAAGAGTGCTAACTCTGGGCCCAGCCTCAACATGCAGACCAAAGTCTGTCCTATCATGGATGCAAGCCCTAAAACTTTTACCTCTTCAGACTCTGGACGCCAAATAACTTAGAAGCTGTACCTGTCTTCAGCATGCGTACAAATGGCAAAACTTTGCGCAGCCAACTTGGCAATACCTTCCTAAATCCTACGACTCTTCTGAAAGACCCTTGCCCCTTTCAACCACATTGCAGGGGTTGTGGGGATTGAGAGTACATTTGAGGAAACCTGATGGAGATTTGCTGTTTTGTTGTTTGAGTGCAGCAAACTTTTGTGCAGCCAACACACTGATACACTGATGCAGCTTTCGCTCCGAAACCATATATGACAGGGCAGGAGCCAAAAGTACAATGCCAGCGTGTCCAGGTGCATATCGTCCACCCTGCTACACATGTTCTGGCTTGTGGGGATTCAAAAAGCGACAAAATAGGAACGCTCCCCACCCCTATGCCCCAATACCCTTTTGTCACTATGACTCTTCAGCAAAGACGCAGCAGCACCCTACCTCTTCAGGTCCTGGGGCTTCCATAACCCTAAAGCTGTGCCCGTCCTCAGCATGCAGGTTGGTCTGAGCAGCGATGGCGGCATCTTTCTGGTTGCTGAAGAAGACAAAGTAGGACGTGGTGGGTGGGTTGTCCAAGGCAGCCTGCCTTGCTATAGTGATACGCTGTTCTAGATCACGCACTCTCATTGACCAGAAGTCAATGCTGTCCACTCTATCGCCTGCACTGCAACCCTGAAAGCCCTTTGCATAAGATTCTGCTTCTTTCCACGCTTTTGGTCAAAACGGAAGACCGGAAAGCCCTTTGCACAAGACTCTGGTTGTGTCCACGCTTTGGTCAAAACGAAAGACCAGAAAGCCCTTTGCACAAGATTCCGTTTGTTACCATCCATAGTGAAGTAAGTTTGTAGTAAGGTGAGGTCAGTCGTAAGCAGATGATATAGTCTGCTTCACAGAGGATGTCTACACTCAGAGAGGCCTGGGGACTGCTATCAGATGGTTTCACATTCATTGGGGACCCTTTGAAACTGCAAGCGGTTTCCCAAAGCAGCCTGTCTTCCCACAATGATGCGCTTCGCAGGGTCTTGAGCTCTCATAGACCAGAAGCAAATGCTGTCAGCCTTGGTCAGATTTAGCTGCTAGGTGTTGAGGACATTTGGCCACAGTGTCAGTCTCATAAGCTGCAGCTGCAGGGGACTGAGGCCAAAACAATCGCCCCCAAAAGGGCTGCAACACTTGATTGGCAGACTGTCAACTGCAATGCAAATCTTGGCCAGAGAATTTTACAATGTGTGTAGACAGCTGCATGATGTACCTACCATAATTTTAGCATCATCTCAGACCGCAGACCCATTGTGACTGGTAAAGCAATGACACATATCCATACATATACCTTTGATGATGATGTTCTTGACCAAAATTCTGACAGCCCTGGCATATCTGTAAAACCTAGTTGAACAGCTGCAGAAGTAAATTCTCCTCCTCCTCTTACATCACTCACATGTGTAAGTGCCACAATGCATACTGCCTGTGGGGATCGCTCTTGCGCTGCTGAAGCAGCACTGAAGGATGATACAGGTACAAAGGATAATACGCAGCAAGAGTTACCTGTGCAGCCACAGCAGCGAAGACTGTGCTCAGGCCTCTCAAGCAGGCCAGCTGCTTCAAAGGTGGTTTCCGCCTTCTCGAGCTGCATGTAGGCTATGTCCCATTGCATGAGCAGCAGGTCCACCTCCTGTACCCACCATCAGAACAATTGCAAAGTGCACAAAAACGGGTGCGAAAAGGGTCGTTTTTCATTGTCTTTTCATTGTTTTAAGGTCCAGATTTGCATTTCTTTGCATGGCAGCACATGCCTGAGTGAACTTTGCAAGCCTGGCTTTTGCAGCATCAGGCTTCAGGTTCAGATGGACACGAATAGGGGCAGCGCAGATAGTGTGCTCTGTCAGAAGCATTGTCATGCAAGCTTCGATGCATCGACGCACTGTCAAGTGCTATGACCACAAGCTTGCTTCCAGCACAGCAGACAATCTGGCAAACTGCTCCTGCAGATGACAGTCACCAAATATGACAGGCCCCAAGGCTGGCATGGCACAGCGTGCAAAACATGCATCAAGTCCCATGCCTCACCTTGTGGTTCCTGACCTCAAGCACAGACTGGAAGGAATCCGGGAACAGGTTCTTGAAAGTGGCAGTCACAATCTCATCCATGGTGACATGACCATCACCGTCAAGGTCGTACATTGCGTATCTGCCCAGGTGGTTGGAGGGGGCATGGCTGGCCACCCCCATCATGGAGGGGGTCCTGCTGGGGTCGCCGTCCGACCATGTCTTTGAAGCCTGCGCGTCAGAAGCTTGCAGAGTGTCACAGGCCTTGTGAGTCAGCCAGATGCTCATCAGATGTTGAGCTGGCATGCATTGTCACTACAGCAGCATGCATGCAAGCATGGGTTGTCTAATGCAAAAGGGCATCTGCAAGGGGCGGGGTGATGCACAAGGGCACCTGTGAAGGGCACCTCAGTTCAGCCCTGGCGTGGCATGGTACAAAGCTGCTGAGTACAACAATGGACTCTATGAGATAGGCTGCTGAGGCTACTTCTGTTCAACCAGAAGAACAACCCTCCTTGCCCCTGCTGTACTTCCTGCTTGCTCATCCCTCCTTTCCCTCCGGCAAAGAGCCTCTTCCTAAACCCACCCTCCCTTGCCCTTGCTATGGGCCCCTACTTATGCATACCACAGCCACTCCTGACCCCTACTACAAGCCCCCTTACTGTGCGCTCCCACAGATGTCAGGCAACACAAAGTCAGCCTTTGTACATCAGGCTGTGTGCTCAACCGTTGTGATGGCTCTTGTCAGCGCTGATCAGCTTCATACTCAACTGGCAACCGCCTGACAAATTAGTCACAGCCCCTTAGTTTGGGTGTGCAAGCGCAAACTATACTGCACACAGATTAAATTGTACCTGGACCCTGGCAAAAGGGCTAAGAGCCCCCTCTGCTGACTTTCCCAAAGGGCTGATCACCCCCTTTGACTGCGGCCCTTTGCCTATCAGGGGGCCCCTGAGCTGCTGCAGGGGCGGGGGCCTGAAGCGGCTAAGGTTGGTGGTGCTTTGAGGGCGCTGAGTCTCCGACTCCTGATTTGAATGTACCGAAAGTTCCTTTTCCATGCCTGAAAGCAAAGCAGGCCTTTGTACATATCAGCCAAAGCAAGACTGCATGCATAATTGAATCCTCTAGCTGGCAGTACGGAAGTGCCTGATGATGTGATTCATGCACTGATGACGGATCATTGCTATCACATGAGTCAGCAGCAATGATCAGTTCTGCAGCCACATCCTGGTTTCTGAGTAAGCTGCTGATGCTCATGTAAGGTTTAAGCTACTGTGATGTTGTATGTAGCCTCCCTGGTTTGTGATCAAGCTGTCAATGACAATGTTTTAGTCATGACAGGTGACTCATATCACTCAAGACACATTTGTCATGGCTGCTGAGCATGCTGCTGGTGCTCAGTCCTGGCCATACCACTGAGCCATGTGATGACTCATATGAATCATGGGACATTTGGCACACCTGCTGGGCCAGCTTCCACATCCTCAGCATGCTCCTGAGCAAGCTGCTCACGCTCAGGGCCATTTTGTGTCTCACCATCCGAGGTGTGAGTGGCTGTGGCGTGAGTCAGCCTCTTCCACCAGCTCACATGGTTGGCTGCCTTGCGCTCCCTCTCTTCATGCCTGTAATAATGATAATTAACAATTTCCATGCCTGTGACATGCCACAAGTGGTGCCTGAATGGTTGTTTCAGCAATGATGGATGCCTTTATGCAAAACTCACACAACTTCCAGGGCTGTGCAAGGAGGACAAACAGATGCGAATAAATTGAAGAAAGACTATGTGCGTCATGATGCCTTGTTGCAGTGCAACATCAGCTTCCAGAGCTGCGCATAGATGACAGAGCAACAGCTTCTTACCGGCGAGCAGCAGCTTCCAGGTCAGGTACATCCATGACTAAGACGCAGTACTGCTGAGCTGTCACCGCCACAAGCTGCCCATCATCCGTGGTCGTATTGACCACCTTACGAAATCGCACCGAGGGCTTGCCCATGAGCCTGGGGCCTTCCCTGGTGGCTGGCATGTTGTCTGTCCTCCACCACTTGTAAACTGCTTCCCGCGCTGCACATACATACGCACAATCAGACTCTGCAAGTGGAGACAGCTCAGGTTTGCAGCAGGCTTGCGCTAGGTTGCTTGATCACTAACAATGAGCCTGGGCCTTTCCTGATGGCTGGCCTCCTGTGAGTCCTGTCCCTTCCAGCAACTGGCCAACATCTGTGCCTTCAATGATCTTGTCTGTTGAGATGCAATTCTCTCAGTGCATTGTTGAATCAATTCTCATGTACTCAGGGAGACATGTGTTGTTGTGAAACAACACATTAGCCCTTCAGCTGTTTTCCTGATGCACTGCTTGCCACACATGTGTGACATGTCCTTGCATGACCGAGTGCAAAATACTGATATACCGAATATGTGTAACACCTGTTCTGAGGAGTCTTAGCTGCAAAATGAAAGACTCAGGAGGCTAGGTCACATTTTCAAGATGCATAACGATATATTGCCTCAGAAGCTTGTGCCTGATGAAGTCAAGGGGCTTTGCCCATCAAGTTGCCTTAGGTGTACTTTCAATGATACTGCGGTGCTTCACTATCAAAGCTGCTGAACCTAGCTCATCATGAGCCAGAGAGAGATTGTGGCTGACCTGGCATGGAAAATGCCTCTGTGGGTTGTTAAAGCTAGCACAAGCATGCAGGACATCATGTGGCTACAGGGTAGAAATGCCTGCTAGGTGTGACAGGACAGATCAATGGCTGATGGAATGCACAACTATGCTAGGAAGAGAAGTATGCATGTTTCCTCCTCCAACAGTAGATTCTTTTATTCACATGACCAAGTTGATACTGCCACGCCACTGCATACTCACAACGCAACAAAACATCATCCAGTCATCAATCATATCTTCCCATTTGCAAAATGCACAATAGAGTCCAAACCTCAGACAGATTTGCACATGAAATGATGTGTTTGAGCACCCACCTGGTTTGCCTTCGATTGTCTCAGGTGGCGGGCTGCGCTCATATCTGCTGATCAGCATAGGCGCTGGCGCTCCATACACATCACATGACTCCACCGATGCAGCTACACTGAACCTGCTCAGCTCCACATGGTGCTCCTCAATGCCCTCTGCCACCGGCCCTGGGCCGCTCCCAACGGCCCTGCCCCCCGCCACAGGGCTTTGCGCTGCTGTCTGTAGTGCAGGGCTATGGGGATCAGTCCCTGTGAAGGCCCCAGGGCTGTTGGGGGATGCCCTAGACCCTTGCCCAGGGCTGTGCCCTGCAGCCCTGCCAGGGGTCTGTGCCTTGGGGCTTTGTATATGCTCCAGTCTGTCAGCCCTTGCCTGTTCAGCTGGAGCGTACCCTGTGCGACCCATACCAGGCAGGGCGGGCTGCAAGCCTACCGTGTCTGTCAGCTCTGCCCTGCAGGTTCACACATCTCGTTCACTGCCTGATGCTGGAGGCCCTATTGATGAGCAAGGCTGCTGCAATGAGTTTCTTTGGCTCAACAGACAGCATATCTGTGAGAATGTAAAAGTCTGACTTAGGGTTAGAGTTGTGCCTGCTGGCTCAGAGCACCAATGAAATTGTGAGGCACACAGAAAGCATGACACAACATTCAGGTCAGGCAGCAGGAGAAGAACAAGTTGGATGTAGCCCAGAAGCTGATCAGTGTCAGCATAGCAACAGTGACACAGACGGTGGGGGGTG
>JAABUP010002000.1_pt1 | contig 41237 bp, 59 predicted proteins | sample 5559201 | NCBI WGS metagenome assembly JAABUP01 (sample SAMN10711887, study PRJNA513373) | rock metagenome | isolation source: Antarctica rocks | place: Antarctica
AGTCATACTTGCCCTGCTGGGCAGCTGAGTTGGCAGCTGCACGCTTGATCAGAGCATCCTGTGCTGCGCCCCAGTTGGCCTCCTCACCCTTCCATGTCTTCAGGACACTGTTTTGCAGGGCACGGGCGTATGAGAAGGATACATGCCATGGGTTTGGTGACTGGTTCATTGCGTTCAGGTTGAGGGTGGCCTCGAGCTCTGACTGTCCTCCTGACAGGAACATGATCCCGGGGACTGCAGGGGGCACTCTCCTCTTCAGCAGGTTCAGTGTGTACTTGGCAACAGTCTCTGGGGACTCCTGCAAAGCAGAAAGCCAATATTGAGCAGATCACACACCAGCAGAAAAAGACAGACGCTCAAGTTGCAAGAAAATCCTGAAAGAAGATCCTGCACAGTGCTGCTGAGCGTTTATGCTGCCCTGGAAACCTGATGACAGCACCTTGAAGGTGAATGTGTTCCTTCTTGTTGTGTTCGGTATGCAGGAGCCATCATGCAGCTGTCAAATGCATTGACACAACACACACTCCTGTTCTGCATCAGATGCTGCACTGTCCTATCATTTTGGGCTGAGCTGCAAGCCAATTACAAAGTTCAAAAGGTTCATAAAATTCTGGGCTTTGAGTATAAAATGTAATACAAGGTGCGCATGATGCTGTTCTTGGGATGCCTGACATTGCTTTGAGTAACAGGCTGCTAATGCCTGGATACAATGCTATGCAAGATATACATACTGCATATTCCAATCCCAAAGTGTCTATTTTGATCAAAATGTTAGTCCCACAGTGGAAACTTAAAAACGCCTGGACATCTACTCCTACATTGGCCAGACTGCCTGCCAGACTGGCACACATGAAGGCAACGCTGATCCAGGTTTGCGCAGATTAATAGACAAATTTAAAAATTTGTTTCTTACCTTCTTGCCAGAGTCAGCTCCGGGAGTGACCATGGAAGGCTTCAACAACATGCCCTCAAACAGCACCTTGTTGTCTGCGAGGTACTTGAAAGTTGCTGCCCAGATCTCCTCAGCAACCTCAGCAGTTCTGCAAAGACAACATGTTGTCAGTGTGCTTGCAAAAGACCAGAAAGTGTGTGATGAGGTGCCTCCATGCACATGATTGGAACACAACTAGCCCTTGTTTGCCTGAATTGCTTGAACTGTGCAGGGCTGGCCAATTGTATGACTGTGATTGTGCAGGTTTGTTTGGTTGCCCTGCTCTTTAAGGAGATGCAAGCACCTTAAGGTTGTTGCTATGCTACAAAAGCGGGGCAATGTAGCTGATCTGCCAAACAACCTGAAACTAGGTATAGCAGATCAAAACCCAGGCACACAAATGTACATAGGGGCGAGCAGCTTGCACCAGTTACCTGTCAATGTCGTGGTCACCGTCCAGAAGGACCTCTGGCTCAACGATGGGTACAAGACCAGCAGACTGAGCGATGGCAGCATATCGGGCTAGACCGTAGGCGCAGTCCATTGCTGCAAGCTTGCTGGGTCCAGCTGGGATTGATACTACTGACCGCCACTTCGCAAAACGTGCGCCCTGCTTGTAGTACTCTGCGCATCGCTGCTCTAGTCCATCTAGGCCCTGGCACCAGGACTCGCCGTTGCTGCCGGGCATAGGCACCAAACCCTTGTCGACCTTGATACCGGGGACAATGTTCTGGCTCTTCAGCACGTCTGTGAACTTCTTGCCGCTCTTGTCTGACTGGTATAGAGTCTCCTCGAACATAATAGCTCCACTGATATACTTGCCTAAGCCTGGGGTTGAGACAAGCAGCTCACGGTATGCTTTGCGGTTGTCCTCTGTGTTCTCCATGCCAATGCTGTCTAACCGCTTGCCGCAAGTGCCGTTTGACTCGTCCATAGCAAGGATACCACGTCCTGGACTAGCGATGGTGTTCTGCAATGCAGCAGCTTAGGTCAGGCATTGGATAGATCGCGGCTGACGGGACTTGGAATACCAGCAACTGACAGGGCTGTGAAGACCACACACGCTGGGCCTTGTTGTTTGACACACAACACAGCGGAGAAACATACCGCCGTCTGGATAAGCTCCTCATCATAAGCACCAGCCCTCACAGCAACAACGCCTCTGTTTGCAACGCGTGCCTGCTTCTGGGGCACGACAGTCTTGGTGCCAAGGAAGGATGATGTCTGGGCGAGCATTGTGGCGACCATTTTTGACAATAAATTGCAAACAACAGCTTGCAGACACTTCTTCTGGCAGTTATCAAGTTGCAATAACGGTGGCTGGGCATTCTTTATTACTTATCCACCCTGAAACGGTGGCGAATACAGATTTACCATACTGAAGCAAAGCACCGCCAGGGGCCTCAAGTGACGGTAAGGTGTAGTTGGATGATGACTTTGCTATAAAACGCCCCAGGCATGTTGCAGATCGCCCCAGGCTGCAGAGCTGCACGGGCAAGATAGCAAATTGATCTCACAAAGCGAAGACCGACAAGCGCGACAGCTTCAGCAATCTCAAGTAGTTGAACACCGTGAATAAGAGCAGTATCGTCAAATCTACCGGCTGTCGTCACCAGCGCTTCAGCGCTTTTTGCTAGACACTCTGACGGACCGTGCACTGACTTGTCCTTCGTAGAGTTTCATCGCGCCTTATGAGTTCAATAGGCGTAATGGCGACAGGACAAGCCATGTTGCATTCACACCGTGCTCCTCCACAAAGTAGCGGACAACGTACATGCCTGTTGCACACCCTTGCACAGCCGGCTCTTCGAGCGCAAAACCATTCTAGCAGAGCAGAAAGACTTGTGAGGAAAGCTGCTCAAGTTGACAGTGAAGTTCGTCAGCGGCTTGAGACGACTGGGGGCGTTGTCACTGATCAAGCTGTACCAGAAGGTCACAAGGGACTGCATGGATTTTTGTACGGTGAGGGTGGAGCTGAAGAGCACGACTCTCAGTCACGATACAATTTCAGAGAGGTACCAGTTTTGCTGCTGATCTTCCACGTGGTGCCTGAATGATCCCCAAATTGCTGTGTGAAATTTGATCTGGTATCCTGCAGGGTCAAGATGATGGGACTTCGTCCATGTCAGTGGATGAATACCTCCAGACACGAGATGGCGAGAAGCCTCTCGGAGTCTATGCTCTGTACGATGCTCACAATGCTGTGCAGTATATTGGCTACTCCCGTAACATGGTCTTGGCTGTCAAGGTACTGTACTCGCCATGTAGCTGCCATTCTTCTGCATCTTTCAACCAAGCTTGTCACAGCATGCATCATCAGCTGTGCCATCATGATCCCGCACCATACATGCTGTGCACAAGTTGCTTACAGACGTGTGGCTCAAAACACTTCAAATCGTTTCCTCTGTATTTCTACAGAATCATCTGCAAAGGGTTGGTGAAGCAAAATGTGCTTTTGTCAGAGCCATGGTCTTTGCCAATGCAGCCATGGCCTCCAGGACAAATCTTGAGAGGGAGATGTACAGCTGGATTGATAGGGAGGGTGTCATTCCTCCAGGCAATGGCCCCGAAAAAGATCTGTGGGATGTGAGTCTTTTGCATCACCAGCATGCTAGTCATCAAACTTACCGTCCGCGGGTCGTGCTGTCAGTGGCATGCAGTCATCAGTGACTGCAGTCCAATGCTGGCATGCCAACATGCATGTCTTATCATCTATTTGCTCTTCCATGTCAGCACATGCAGCAGCTGCCCACAGCTCTTGTCAATCCCGAAACGCCTCTTTTAATTCAGAAACGTCATCCCTACACTGGAAATCTAAACTCAGGAAGCGCTTGGGGACAGTAAACACGCGACTCTACATTGCGGAGGTGTTTTAGGCAGTCAAAACACAGCAACAGTCTTGCAGCATATCATGACTCATGGCCTTGTCTGTCACAGGGCCAAGCAACAGCAAAGGTCATGTCACCTGCTGAAATGGCAGAGTATGAGGAGAAGAAGCTGAAGATGCGCAAAGCCATGGGAGAAAATCTGCATGATGATGTCCAAGGTAGGCAGTCTCATGCTTTGCCTTGCCTAACTTCAGCTGTCCATGCAACCATGCACATGTGGCACTGACTCTACACAAAGGATGCATGCAACGAACATGTCTGTGTTCTTAGAGATGTTCTGTGTGAATGGCAAGCATTTTGCAATCTAAGTCTTGATCAACCACTTGCAGGTAGCATACAGCTTGCGTTCCTGAACATGCCTGTCTTGCCTTGACTAGAATTCTCATGGCATTTGCCACCACAGTCTGAAGTATTCACCGACCAAAGCTGCGGGCTTCATGCTCTCACAGTCATATGCAGATGTTTCGCAGCTGAAATCTGCATCATTTTGTGTTGCGCTAGAGCCCCTTATGCAAGAGGTGTGATCATTTGATATCATATAACAACATGATTCTTATATCATGTGAGACCCCTGCAATTGTGGTCACTGTGGTTGTGTTGGGCCACAACTTTTCTCTGCAGCCTTCCTGGCTGCTTTGTGTCATCCACCCTAAGGATCACTTGATGTTGAACCTCATGTCTGCTGTCTATCATTGGCTTGTTGTGTGCCTAGACAGCAAAGTTGAGGTAGGCAAAGAGCGAAAAGCACAGCAGAAAAGGCTCAAATTGTCTGAACACATTGGCTGACTGATGCACGTTAAACGGATTTGCAAATGTCATGCACGCTGGTGAACAGACTTAGTCTGGTGATGCAGGCGAGGAGCCCGACTCAAAGCAGAGGAGGCTGAACCTGATCAAGGCTGTTGAAGGGGATGACTGGAGTGCAGTCATTGACTCTCAGACCCAACAGACGATAGAAGGTCAGCTTGTTGCTGATGTCTCTCCTTGTCTGTAACTTGTGACGCTGATGTTCAGGCTTGCTGGCCTGCAATCAAATTGACTCTACAGTCATGTCTTGCTGTATGTAACATATGGTTTAGATAGGTCTGAGGCGCGTCACTCATCTACTCTAGGTATGTCTGTGCACCTGCTGAGCCCGCTGCATTGCCCTGCTTGCAGCTTTATCATAGTATCACTTTGTACTGTGTATGCAAGTTGATGCGAGTGAGCTGAGTCCAAACCTTGCACAAATAGAACAGTCATATAGCGTAAAATTCAGCCTGTTGATCTGGGCCGGTCCTGTCATGCAGATGGCCTGAGTCCAGAGTCATCCACCAGTGAGTCTGATACTGTGCTCAGAACAGCACACCTAGAGCAAGATGAGGCCATCAGGCAAGACAACCGCCAGAAGGCACAGCAGCAAAAGGCAACCACTGGGCAAGTCAGTGGTCCACATGGGCAAGCCAGCCCCCTTGTTGCAGAGCTGCAAAGGGAAAGTGATGAGGCCAACAGGCAAGACAGCCTTCAGAAGGCTCAGGAGCAGAAGGCACAGGATGAGGGCAGCAGGGAGGAAAGCTTGCAGAGGGCCCAGGCTGTTGTCAGCCCTTTCACAAGAGCTACTGTGCATAGGCAGATAGGTGTGCTGCAATTTCACTACTCCTCAGCAAACAATATAGTGCAAGCATGTAGCGTCAACACATCTTCTTTGCTCCCCACCTACCTGACAAGGTACTGAGCTTTAGCAGTTCTGTACGTGATTTGCAGAAAGCCCCCCGAGCAATCTTGCCAAGTCAGTGTGAAGTTGGCACAACTTATTGTGCGAGCGTGGATGCAAGATGGCACTGAGCTTCTGCACATGCATTGCAAGCAATGAGCACAGCATCATGTTACCCTATAGGCAGTAGCCATGACTACGACGACGATGAGGAGCTACCACCTCTGACTCCCTATTTGGTGGACAAGGCATTGGACGAGGTGCGGCCCTACTTGATAGCTGATGGAGGGAATGTGGAGGTGGCTGCAGTGCAAGATGGCGTTGTGATGCTGCGCTTGCAAGGAGCCTGTGGCACTTGCCCCTCATCCACAGCCACCATGAAAATGGGCATTGAGAGATCTCTCAGGGTGAGTCATAAAGTGACGTGAGAATGTGCAAGTCATAATGTAGTGTAAATCTGAAATGGGTCGTTGAAAATTCTCTCTGGTTGGGTCTCAACTATTGGGTTGCAAGCAAAGGACACGCTGGTGTGTTTGCCATGGGCTGTGGTTGTTCTGCAAAGATATGTTGTTTTGATGGATATTCAATGTGTCTGGGTAATGTTGCTGGCATGTCACAGACAGTGGAAAGGTGATGAAGCTCGCACAACGACTTGCTGGCAATGTTGCTGATCTGTACGTGACCTGTCAAAAGCATATTTTTTTAGCAGCAACTTTTGCTAAACAGCTACTGGACCTTAAACACCTGCAGATACGTGTTGTTGACATTGATCAATAGCCTGTCTTGGCTGAAATCAATTCTCAAACATCAGTCTGTCCCATGCAGGCAACTTTTGGTGAGCAGCTGCTTGAGGTGCAGCAAGTCGACCAGATTGACACATCTGCCTCTGTTGAGTCAGTCAACAGTCACCTTGACATGCTGAGACCTGCAATCCAAGGCTATGGTGGTAGTGTAGAGGTTCTTGCTGTGGATGATGGCATCTGTGAAGTCAAGTACGAAGGCCCTGCGCCTATTGGCATGGGCATTCAGGCAGCTATCAAGGACAAATTTCCAGACATCAGGGTCGTTGAATTGCTCTAGGCATTGCATTTTGATATTGCAAATTTGATAGACGTTGGTTTGCACAACACGCATGGTTGCGTTGACATAGGCAGACCATTTCTGAGTTGTCTGTCGGCAGCAGTTGTAAAAGTCGAGAGCGTGCACGTGAGCACCTCAGGCTGAGTCAGTGGCATTGATTCCCCAACTGCTATCCCGACAAGAGGTTACAGCTCTTCCAGGAAGTGGCTCTCACGTTGGTCTCTAAGCTGACTAAGCTTGCCTGTACTTTGCACTTGTCAGCATAAGCAAATACATTCCAGCGAGACAGCAAGTTCCCAGACATGAGAGTATTGGAGCTGTACCAGAGTTTAAGTGCGTGTGAACGATGGACGTGGACAATGCCCATAGTCAAAGTCAAGGTCATTAGCCAGCTACAACATGACACATGCTAAATGTGATGCAATCAAACTGTGATGTACTTCATACCTGCGCATGCGCTGTGTGTCAACGAGTTCATACAAATACAGTTACACAGTCTACACAAGCGGGCATGCACTCAGTTGTAAACACAAGCAAATGTCCACACAGCACAAGCAAGTACACGCATCTGCGTCTAGAACGGCAGACTGCTTGCAGTGCCACAGACAACCTTGCAAGCGTGAACACTGGACATGTGCAAAGCAGGTAAAACCTTTTAGCTTTTATACAATGAATGCATTCTACCACTGATGTACTGTGAACATGCATGACTCATATGACTCATCCTGTAATCAATCGCACACTTCTCCACCACACCTGTGCATTGGACAACATACACAGCAGCTGTCATTTTTTGGTCAGCAGTTGGCACAAGGAAGTACACTCTGACGCTTGATGGAAAGCTAGCTTATAGGTTGTTGCCAAAAGCAGGCCATGGTCTTGGCGGAGATAGGGTCAGTGTGGCAAGGCAAGGGTACACATGCCTAATGGGCTGCAGTGGTGGGTTCATGTCAGCATTGCTGGCGCTGAAGCTGACCTCCACCTGCAAATCTTGCTCAGGCTGTCTGAGTGCCTCTTGCACACTAGCAGAAGAAAGACCCAGCCACTGTGTAACAACCTTGCCAATCCATGACCTTACAGTCAGCTTCAGGTCCTTAAGTAATGGCCATTTCCCTTTTATCAATTCATCTAGAGCTGTGTCCTCAAGCTCGTTGCCTGTAAGATTCAACAGCTTCAGCAAAGGCCACTTGCCCTGTGCCAGATATGAAATGGCCACACTGCCTAACCTATTATGGCACAAAACTAATGCCCGCAGTCTTGGGCACAATGACTTAGTCAGCTGCAGGATGACTGCAGCATCTAGCTGAACGCAATTAATCACAAGAACCTCGACCCGGTTGACCCCTGTGTGCAGGAGCTTTGTCACCATCTGTGTGTCGATTTGCTGGTATGTCAGGTGCAGTGTAATGATTGAAGACCAGTCTAGTGTTGCAGAGCTGCTGGATGAAATCTGTTCTGGATCGACCACCTCACTCAAGGTTTTGCTGAAATCAGATAAACGCTGTATTTGCGCCTGCCCCTCCTGAATTGACGGCAACCTCACATTGATCAGGTTCAAGAAAGCAAGCTGAGGCCAGCGTGCCTGGGAAAACAGTGAAAGTATGCCCATGTCCACTGGCATTTCTAGAGATGACAAAGAGGTCAGTGCTGGCCAGTTAGCTGCCACTAACTCCTGCACAAGTGCCCTTGTCATCTTGACACACCCAATGTACAGTCCCACCAAGAATGGCCAGTCCCCCTTGGCAATTTCTGCCACATCAGCAGCACTGAGCTGAGTGCAATGGAGCTGTAACTGCCAACTTCTCAGCATGCTGGCCTTGGCAAGCACTGAAGCAGCAGCAACTGTCATGTCACAGGTGACACATATAGGTTGCATCCCATGGCTTTCCTGGTCTGCTAATGTCCACTTCACCAGCCGAGGCCAGCTACAGCTGATAAGGTTGCTGGCATGAGTGGGGTCACTGATTGTGATGCTTGTAACATAGTTGTGAATCTGACTGCGGAGAGTTGTGCTGGTTGCTATCAAGGCTGCAAGACACTCTGAAGGCATCAGCTCCAACAACCTTGGGACCTGGTGGATGAGGTCTGACAGGGGCATCAAAACACATTTTGAATGCGGCCTGCATACAGCAAAGTAACCTTACATCAGCATATTTGGTCTAACAGGTCTAACAGGTCTGCCAAAGCACTTAAGTTAAGGTGCCTCAGCCGCACTAGTGCGGCAGACTGAACCTCTGAGAAATTTACCCTAGCATAGATCCGCCGCCAATGTTATCGTCTCCACAGCAGTGATCCAAGCTCGGTGGGGTTGTGATCTGAACAACATCAGCCATGGCAACGAGGCGAAACAAGTTCGGACGGGTTCAAAAAGCTGATGAACTTGCTGTTTGAAAAGCAGCACAACGATGAAAACGACAGCTCTTGGCCATGATCAAGTGCGTCAGAAACGCTGCGAAGCGAAGCAATGATCAGAGCTATGGTTACCTGGTTGACTGCCCCAAAAGCCGTTTCTCTGAGCAACTGTTTCTGTCCAGTCACGGCGAAGAGCTGCAGCTTTCAAGACTGAGCGGTCTGCGCATCAGGACGACCGCATTTCGGAGCAGCAATGTATGACATGCATGTCATATGACTGAGACATTTAAATATTGCCAGCTTGCTCAATCCTCTCAGAAATACAGCATGCAGGTAGGCGTGCCGCAAGTTCATGCCTGCAACTACTCCTCAGCAAATCATGATGTGCAAGCAAGTAGCTACAATGGTCAACAGATCCCCCCTCTTCACTCCTTGTCTAGCAGACAAGGCACTGGGCTTTAGCGTTCCTTGCACACAATTTGCAATAATCATGCTAAGTCCGAAAACTGGCACAAACTAGTTCAGATGTGTGTGAGTATGAATGCAAGAAGGCACTGAGCTTTTGAACGTCAGCAGGTTTGTGTTATGCTGCCAGCAATGAGCTCAGCATCCTGTTACCCTGCAGGCAGCAGTCATGACTACGACGATGATGAGGAGCTACCACCTCTGACTCCCTACTTGGTGGACAAGGCACTGGATGAGGTGCGGCCCTACTTGATAGCTAATGGAGGGAATGTGGAGGTGGCTGCAGTTCAAGGTGGCGTTGTGATGCTGCGCTTGCAAGGAGCCTGTGGCACTTGCCCCTCATCTACAGCCACCATGAAAATGGACATTGAGAGATCTGTCAGGGTGAGTCATAATGTGATGTGACCCTGTATGAGTCATGATTTGTCCTGAGATGAATTTGGTTTCAGAAACTTTCAGGGTGGGTCTCAATTGTCAGGTGCAAGCAAAGGGCGTGTCAGTATGTTGGTCATGGTTCTGCAAGGCTTCTTTGTGTTTTGATGCATATTCAATGTGTTTGGGCAATGCTGCGGCGCTTGTGAAAGACTTTTGCAGCAAGAAAGGTGATAAAGCTCGCACAGTGACTTGCTGGCAGCGTTGCTGATCTCTGCATACGTGATGTTGTAAGCATGCTTTCCTCGCAGCAACTTTTGCTGACCAGCTACAAGACCTGAAACAACAGCACAGATGTGTTGTTGACATTAATTAACAGCCTGTCTTGTAAGATTTTTTGTCTCAAACATCAGTGAGTCTCAAACATGTGTGTGTTATGCAGGCAACTTTTGGTGAGCAGCTGCTTGAGGTGCAGCAAGTCAACCAGATTGACACATCAGCGTCTGTTGGCTCAGTCAACCTTGACATGCTGAGACCTGCAATCCAAGGCTATGGTGGTAGTGTTGAGGTGCTTGCTGTGGATGATGGCACCTGTGAAGTCAAGTATGAAGGCCCTTTGCCTATTGGTATGGGCCTTCAGGCAGCTATCAAGGACAAATTTCCAGACATCAGGGTCGTTGAATTGCTTCAGGCACTTTTCTAGCTGCAAACTTGATATGCAGTAGTACTCACAACACAACTGGTTGAGGTGACATATATGCATACCATTTCTGAGTTGTTTGTCGGCAGTCGCTGTAAAAGTTGAGAGTGTGAGCACCTCAGTGGTATTGACTCCCCACCTGTCAGCCCGACAAGACTTCATAGCTCTTTCATGCCAGGGAAAAGCTCTCATCTTGGTCCTCAACATACTTGTACTTTGCATTTGTCGGCGTAAGTAGATGCATTCCAGCGAGACAGAAACTTCCCAGCCTGGGCCAGACATGAGGAGGTTGCAATTGGACCAGAAGTTGGTTTACATGGTACGTATGGACAATGCACGCAGGCATGATCATTCTGACTGGCCAGTTACAAAGACAACTCATGCCATGTAGCTGAATATGATGTGGTACAAACACCATGACCTACTGTATTGCAACTCAACTAACAAGTCTATACAACTTTCGCTAGCAGCATTGCACTCAACTGTAGACACAAACAAATGTCCACACAGTACAGACAAGGACATGCATCTGCATCCAGAAAGACAACATGTCTTGCACTCAACACACCATCTTGCAAAAGCTAACACTGGAAATGTGGAAAGCAAATGAAACTTCGAGCTGCTGTAAATGACTATTGCACCAAAGACATGATTCAACCTGTAGTCAATCACAACACTTCCTCTATACTCTTCAGCGTCAGGTACAATAAACAGCAGGCATCACATTTTGGTCAGCAATTGGCACAATATCGTACACTCTGATGGTCAATGGAAAGGCCTGAAACTCTAGTCTTTGCTCACAGCAGGCCATGGCGATGGCGGGCACAGTGTCACGGTGGCAAGGTGAGGGTACACATGTCTGATGTGTTGCAGTAGTGGTTGCATGTCAGCACTCCTGCCACTGAACTCGACCTTCCATTCACTAACCTGCACATCTTGCTCAGGCTGTCTGAGTGCCTCTTGCATACTATCAGAAGACAGACCCAGCCACTTTGTGATGGCCTTGCCATGCAGTGACTTGACAGTCAGCTCCAGCTCCTCAAGTAATGGCCATTCCCCTGTGAACAACTCATCTAGAGCTGTGTCCTCGAGCTCGTTGCCTTGAAGATTCAACTCTTTCAGCAAAGGCCACTTGCCCTGTGCCAGATGTGACATGGCTACACTGCTTAACCCGTTATAGCTCAAAGCCAACGTATCCAGCCTTGGGCACTCTGACTGAGTTAGCTGCAAGATGACTGCGGCATCCAGCGGAACATAAGTCAGCACAAGAAGCTCAATATGGTTCAGGAGTGACAGGAGCTTTGTCATCATTTGTGTGTCAATTTGCTGGTATGCCAGGCTCAGCGCGGTAATCAAAGACCAGTCTGTTGTTGGAGAGCCGCTGGGAGAAATCTGTTCTGCATCAGCTTGTAAGACCATCCTGCTCAAGGCGCTGCTCAAAAATTGTAGACAGACTATCTCCACCTCCTTTCGTTCTTGGGTTGACAGCAGCCTCGGTTTGTGCAGGCTGACATAAGCAAGTTGAGGCCATCGTGCCTGGGACAACAGTGAAAGTGTGCTCATATCCACTGGCATTTCAAGAATGTACAAACATGTCAATGCTGGCCAGTTGGCTGCCACCAGCTCCTGCACAACTGCCCTGGCCAGCTCAGCACGTTGAAAGTACAGTCCCACCAAGAATGGCCAGTCCCCCTTGGCAATCTCTGCTGCAACAGCTGCACTGAGCTGAGTGCAGAGCTGTAACTGCCACCTGCTCACCATGCTGGCTTTGGCAAGCACTGAAGCAGCAGCAACTGTTATGTCACAGTGGACACGCATAGTCTGTATCTTGTGGCTGTCCTGGCCTGCTAACGTCCACTTCACCAGCCGAGGCCAGCTACTGCTGATAAGGTCACTGGCATGAGTGGAGTCACTGATTGTGATGCTTGTAACATAGTTGTGAATCTGTCTGCGATGAGTTGTGCTGGTTGCTATCAAGGCTGCAAGGCACTCTGAAGGCATCAGATCCAGCAGCCTTGGGGCCTGGTGGATGAGATCTGACAGGGGCATCAGCACACACTCTAAATGCAGCCTGCATACAGTTGAATCAGCTTGTTTGACAGCAGGTTTGCAAAAGCACTCGAAACAAAGCCCAGCACTGCTTCAGAAACCTCAGCCGTAACAGTGCGACAGACTAGCCCTCTGAAACACTCACCCGTGCAGGATTCCGCAGCCAGTGCTGTCGTCTCCGCAGCAGTGGTACAAGCTCGGTGGGATTGTGATCTGAAGCACACCAGCCATGTCAACGAGGCGAGACAAGCAAGCCAGAAGGAACGGTTCTGACGGGTCCGAGAAGTGAAGGAACTGTTGATTGATTGATAAGCAGCACCACGCAGAACAAGCCAGCTCGAGGCCACGATGAAGTTCGTCAGAAATGCTGCGAAGCACAGCTGTGCTTGCCTGGTTGTCTGCTTCGAAAGCCATTTCTCTGAGCTACTGCTTGTGTCCAGCCACGGCGAAGGATTTCTTGGACTGAGGGGTCTGCGGATCAGCAAGACCGCATTTCGGGGCAGCAGCAACGGGCCGCTTTCGGGGCACCAAGCGGCAGCAACAGCAGAGTCCAGGCAATGTACTGTGACATGACCGGTGCAAGTGCCTAATTTTCTTTGAGCTCATGAGTCATAGCTGAGCTTGTGAACGTCTTCTGCGCTAATGTGCCGTATTGCGGGCACTATATGGATATCTCTGCGTATGCCCCCGCTGGTGATTCACAATCTGGGTTTGCGATGGCAACGAGGCTCAGCCCACCTACGCCAACAACCTATGACCAGATGTTCAGTTGTTCGAGAACCTGCAACCCCAGACCGCTAAGAGCAAAGGCCCCTACACTGTGTTGTATTGTCACCACAGACAACGACAACGCAAACGTTCGACGAAAGCGTTCAATGGCAAACGGCCTCAGTTTTGTCGTCGACGATCAAGGTGACACGGGTTTCAAAAACCGCGCTAATATGTGGGAAAGGCAGATTGTGTGATTGCACTTGCTCCACTGAACAACCAGTGCACGCCGTGACGATCAAAGGCATCATTCGTGCTTGTGACTTCAGAAGACAGCGTTATTCATGCGTCATGGTAACTTGCAGATCCCCGGCCTGGTGCACAACGGCTTCCGGGTGATTGCCCCCGATCTGGGTGGGGCCATCAACGGCAAAAACGACGCTCCCCAAGATGTGCAGGCTTACAACCTCCAAAAGGCGCTGGTCAAGGATGTTGCAGGTGACCACAGTCACAACCCTTTGTCTTCATCCAGAACAGAGTTGCATAGGCCTGGATGGCTTTGCAATCCTCCTCGATGTTCATTTGCTAAACAGTGTGCCCCATCTTATTTATGATCAGCCCTAGCATACTTCTTTCTCAAAAGATCTGACGCAGGAATTTCTCAGCTCTCATCCCCAGACAAGGCTCAGCTCTCATCCCCAGACAAGGCTCAGCTCTCATCCCCAGACAAGGCAAATATTGTGGGCCATGACTGGGGCTCCCCTCCAAATAGTTGCCATGTCAGTAGGCAATCCCAATGGCTAATTCAAGGGCGACCATGCCAATGAGCAGAAGCTGAAATCATGGTGTGCAACCCTTGCAGACCAATGCCTTGCACCAATATCCCTGCTTGTCACAGTTCAGGCCTCAAGAAATAGTACAACAGCCAAACTTTTCTCTTTGTTGTGCATGAACCCCAAGTTTGTATCGAACCTAGATGAAGATCTCGACAAATCTGCCTGCTGAGTGCATGCAGGGTTCCCAATGCAAGAAGGCACTGAGCATGCTGAACATCAGCAGGTCTGTGTTATGCTGCCAGCAATAAGCGCAACATCCCATTGCTCTACAGGCAGCAGCCTTGACTATGATGATGATGAATAGCTACCACCTCTTACTCCCAGCTTGGTGGACAAGGCGCTGAATGAGTTGCAACCCTACTTGATAGGTGGTGGAGGGAATGTGGAGGTGGCTGCAGCGCAGGACGGCGTTGTGATGCTGCGCTTGCAAGGAGCCTGTGGCACTTGCCCCTCATCCACAGCCACCATGAAGATGGGCATCGAGAGATCTCTCAGGGTGAGTCACAATGGGGTGAAATGTGCAAGTCATTATGTAACATATCTGAAATGTGGCATCAAAAGATTTCTCAGGTTTGGTCTCAACAATTGGGTTCAAGCCAAGAGTATGCCAGTATGCCATGATTTGTAGCTGTTCTGCAAGGAATCTGTGTATGATAGGTATTCAACGTGTCTGGGCACTGTTGCAACGTGCGTGAAAGAACTTTGCTTGGAAAAGCTGGTAAAGCTTGTATAATAACTTGCTGGCAGTGTTGCTGATCTGCATATGTCATGTTTAAAGCATGTTGTCCTAGCAGCGACTCTGGCTTACAAGGTACTGAACCTGAAATAACCGCACAAATGTGTTGTTGACATTGATCAACAGCCTGTCTCAATTGAACTCTTGTCTCAAATGTTTGTGTGAGTGTGTCATGCAGGCAACTTTTGGTGAGCAGCTGCTTGAGGTGCAGCAAGTCGACCAGATTGACACATCAGCGTCTGTCGAGTCAGTCAACAATCACCTTGACATGCTGAGACCTGCAATCCAAGGCTATGGCGGTAGTGTTGAGGTGCTTGGTGTGGATGATGGCATCTGTGAAGTCAAGTACGAAGGCCCTGTGCCTATTGGCATGGGCATTCAGGCAGCTATCAAGGACAAATTTCTGGACATCAGGGTCGTTGAATTGCTTTAGGCATTTTCCAAGTTACTAATTTCACAGGTAGTACACACAACACAAATGTTTTAGCCGACATAGGCAGACCATGTCTGAGTTGTGGAAGTTGCTGCAAGATTTGGATCTCATTGGCATCAGCTCCCCAGCTGCTATCCAATGAGGAGCTCTTTCATGTTGAGGAGTGGCTCGCAAGTTCACGTTGACCCTTGGACTTGATTTGAGCTTACTTACACTTTGCGCTTCTCGGCAGAAGCAAATCCATTTCAGCGAGACAGCAAGTTTCCAGACATGAAAAAGTTGGAGCTGTACCGGAGACTGGTGTGCGTGGTAGATGTGGACAATGCATGCACAGTCGCGATTAGTTTGACTAGCCAGCTACAAGATAGCCCACACCATATGGCAGGTAGCTGTGGTATAAGTACCATGACCTACTTCAAGCGTGCACATGAGGTATATGTTAACAAGTCCTTACAACTTTCACAAGCCGGCATTGCACACAACTGTAGACACAATCAAGTGTCTAGACAGTACATGTATCTGAGTCCAGAATAGCAAACTGTCTTGTAGTACCACAGACAATCTTGCGGCACTCTGATGAGTGCTAACACTGGAGATGTGGAAAGCAAGCAAAATCTTCACGCTGTTGTAAAAGAAACAAATATACTGCTATAATAGCACTGTAAGCATGATTCATTTTGTATTTAACCACAAACTTTCTCAACAAATGGTAGCATTAGGCAACATAAACAGCAGGCGTCGAGTTTGATACAAAGTAGTACACTCTGACATTTGACGCAAATGGCCCAAAAATCTAGTTTAAATGGCTCAGGGTCTTGGCGGGTACAGGGTCACAGTGGCAAGGCGAGGGTACAGATGCTCAATATGTTGCAGTGGTAGTTGCATGTCAGCATTGCTGCCACCAAATTTGATCTTCAGTTCATTTACTTGCACATCTTGCTGAGGCTGTCTGAGTGCCTCTCGCACGTCATCAGAAGACAGACCCAGCCACTTTGTAATGGCCTTGTCATGCAGTGACCTGACAGTTAGCTTCAGCTCATCAAGTAATTGCCATTCCCCTTTGAACAAATCATCTAGAGCTGCGTCCTCAAGGTCATTGCCTTGAAGATTCAACTTTTCCAGCAAAGGCCACTTGCCCTGTGCCAGATATGACATGGCCACACTGCCTAATTCATTACGGCTCAAAATCAATGTCTGCAGTCTTGGGCACTCTGACTGAGTCAGCTGTAAGATGACTGCAGCATCCAGCTGAGCACAATGCAGCATAAGAACCCTGAGTTGCTTCACACCTGTGTGCAGGAGCTTTGTCACCATCTGAGGGTCAACTTGCTGGTATGACAAGTTCACTACTGCAATTGAAGACCAGTCTGATGTTGCAGAGCTGCTGGCTGAAGTCTGTTGTGGATCAGCTTCCAAGACCACCTTGCTCTTGGCATCTGGTGCAGTGGAATAAAATTGATTTTCCACCTCCTTCCCCTCTTGGGTCATTGGCAGCCTCAGATTGCGCAGGCTCATGAAAGCAAGTTTAGGCCAGCGAGCCTGGGACAACAGTGAAATTAAGCCAATGTCCACTGGCGTTTGAATAGCCGACAAACAGGTCAGTGTTGGCCAGTTGCCTGCCACCAGCTCCTGCACAACTGCCCTTGTCAGCTTGCAACACCCAAAGTGCAGTCCCCTCAAGGTTGGCCAGTCTCCCTTGGCAGTCTCTGCCGCAGCAGCTGCACTGAGCTGAATGCCCTCGAACTGTAATTGCCAATCGCTCAGCATGCTGGCCTTGGCAAGCACCGAAGCAGCAGCAACTGTCATGTCGCAGGTGACACGTATGAGTATCCTGTAGCTGTCCTGGTCTGCTAATGTCCACTTCATCAGCCGAGGCCAGGTAGAGCTGATAAGGTCGCTGGCATGAGTGGGGTCACTGATTGTGATGCTGGTAACATAGTTGTGAATCTGACTGCGGTGAGTTCTGCTGGTCGCTAGCAAGGCTGCAAGGCACTCTGAAGGCATCAGCTCCAGCAATCTTGGGACCTGGTGGATGAGGTCTGACAGGGGCATCAGCACACATTCTGATTGCGGCCTGCATACAGCAAAGTAAGCTTAAATCAGCCTGTTTGACAGCAGGTTTGCAAAAGCACTCAAAACAAAGCCCTGCACTGCTTCAGAGACCTCAGCCGCAACGGTACGACAGACTGACCCTCTGCAGAACTTACTCTTGCATGATTTCGCTGCCAGTGCTGTCGTCTCCACACCAGTGGTACAACCTCGGTGGGAGAGTGATCCGAAGCACCTCAACGAGGCGAGACAACCAAGCGGGAAGGACGAGTTCTGACGTGTCCAAAAAGTTGAAGAAACTGCTGTTTAATAGGCAGTACAACGAAGAAAAGGCCAGCTTGAAGCCATGATAAAGTGCGTCAGACACGCGGCGAAGCGCAGCTATGCTTGCCTGGTTGTCTGCCCCGAAAGCCATTTCTCTGAGCAACTGCTTCTGTCCAGGACGGCGAAGAGCTGCAAGATTTTCGGACTGAGGGCTGGACTGAGGGGTCTGCGGATCAGGAAGACCGCTTTCAGCGATAGAGTCCAGGCAATGTACTTGTACAGTCCAATGCGTGACATGACCACATGACTGAGCCTAGGCTGATCACATAAAACCGATCCCATTTTACAATGACTTGCAGCTCTTGATTTGACTCAGCTAACCTGAATAATAGCCCTGCTCAGCAGCATGTTTCATGATTGGCTGCAATGCGTCAGCCTGACAGTACTGCAAGAATACTGCAAATATTGATTGCAGACTGGGTTTCACCAAAACGTCGGCCAAGCTTGGACTGCCCTTGCTGCAGCAATGTATACAGCAATTGACTACACAATCAAAGGCAACGCATATGCAGATCTCCATGGCTCAGGCTCTGCAGGTCAGTGCACCCTTGGGAACATGTGAAGTTGACCAAATCAACAAGACTTCCGATCAATCAACAAAACAGAGGCCAGCATTTAGAAAAACAAACCTTCCAACATACATGAGTGGTCATTGCCTCTTTGACACTGTAAATCAAGATGCTAAGCTGATGAATGCCACTGAAAAAGTGTCAGTGTTTCAAAATCACACTCAGAGTGTATGAACACCTGCACCAACACTTGGGACAAACATATAGTATATTTGCAAACATTCATTGAGGTTCTAGCAAACATTCATTTAGGTCCTAGCAAACATTCATTACACTTCAAGATTGGGCTTCCGCCATCTTCATTGCTTCTTTCATCTTCACTTTCATGCCTTTTCATCTTCACGCTGTAGCAGACAAAGCAAAACAACAGAACTGAAAGCATATATGCTTTCCCACCCTCCAATTGCAACACACACTGCTGCTTCCGTGGATCAAATACAGTCTAAAACATACTGCGGTCCGCAGTCAAGTCATGCTACTTCGGTCAAACTGGAGAAGTTCTCATTATAGTGCTCCAGGGGAACATCTCATTATCCCGCACTGTCGTAAGTCCCAACTCCTCCATAGAACAGACCAGAGTTTGTCGACCTAAGTATGTTAGTCTCAACTGAAGTGACTGTTGTTGATGCTTCAATGGCATGTGCAGGCTGTGCTGTGTTGCCTGCTAACACTGCGACTGATTGGGAGGCAGAACTTGAGGATGAAGTGACTGATGAAGAGGTCAGCGCCGGCAACATCGCTGAAAGGATTGATGATTTCTGAACAGGAGCCAATCTGGAAGACTGCTGAGTTGGACCTGCAAAACACTTAGAACCGTTGTAGATCCAGCGCGCTTCTGCTATGTACTGATAAGCATAGAGTGTAGGCAGCAGGCAACTGATGCTGATGTTACGGAGAATGAGACTGTCACAGGATACAGCAAATGACAGCGCGGAGCCAGACATGGCTGGCAAAATGAGCTTTGGTATGTATAGAATTAAGGCAATTACTACTAGGTGCATGTCTCACAGCCAGGGTGCCGACCGTTGCAGCATGCTTCAAGGCAAATTAGCACAAAAAGCTGCAGTATAAGTATAGCACTCAGGCGCATGTGCATACTCAAGCACACTCAAGGATGCTAACCTGAGCTTGCAAACACAGTCGTGGCTGATGTTGCGTTCATCATGCTGCTAATTTGCTTCAGGATGTTTGCATCACTGAGGATACTGATGCTTGGAGCTGCCTGTGCAACCCCAGCAGATACGGCTGCTGCAGATGCTGATGCAGCAGCAGTGGCAGCTGCAACAGAAGTTGCTCTGGCAGCATTGGCAGCACTGGAGGCAGCAGCTGCAGTGATAGTTGCAATGGATGCCACTCCTGAGGCACTTGCTGCTCTGGCCGCAGCTGCTGCTGCAGCAGTTGCAACAGCACCTGCACTCTTCGCAGCTGAGGAGTTGCTTCCAGCTGCGGCTAAGGCAATTGAGTAGGATGTTGCTGCTGCTGATGCTGCTGCGCCTGAGGCCATGGCATAAGCGGGTGCATAGCTTCCGTAGCCTCTGAATGTGCATCCTGTTGAACAACATTGCAGGAGATGAGCCTTTATGGATGTTTCTGATTCGAACGTTTGCTCAGCATATGCCTGAGGCACCTTACCTACAAGTCTTTGCTCAACAGCTCTTGCAGTGGCAGTAGCAATACTGACTGCGGTTGAGCTTGCCAAGTCTGCTGTGACTGCGTCGCCGGACGCAGCTGCTGCAGCAGCATAAGCAGCTGCACTAGCACTGGCTGCTACAGAGTACGCTGCTTCGCAAAACCCTTCCTGAGCAGCTTCTATTGCCGCATTTGCGGCGCATATTGCGTATGCAGCAGCGGTCGCTGCTGATGCTGCCACAGCAGTTGAGCTGGCTGCTGTGCTTCCATTGGAGGCTGCAGGCACACCATTGTTTTCGAAGGCAAGATACGTGTGTAGGGCGGGAAAGCGGTGACAAAATCAAGTAAACGTGTATGAGCATGCTTGTAATGTGATGCATGTTGGCAATTGAGCACAGAGCGGTTTTCAGCGTTGGCCATACGAACGGCGGCCAGTACGTCAGAGCGGTCAAGGGTCACTGCTGAGTACTTCAAGCAGCGTGAGCCAAGATCTTGCAACTGCAGAGGTCCCACCTGCGGCTGCCGCTGCGGCCGATGCAGCAGCAGCGTTACTGACTGCCTCACTAGCTTCGTTGGCAGCAGCGGAGTTGTACTGCAACAGATGCCGCTTCGACTCGACAAGCAGCAGATCTGCAGCACAGGTGGGATTCCTTCGAAAGGGCTCAAAGACGGCAGTGCCAACTCACAGCGGGGCATGCATACAAACAAACGTGTTGCAAAATCCGAGTCGCTATGGCACCGAGAGCACGAGGGCGATGCATGATTTTCCATGTAGGTCGGTAAGTAAACGCGCATATATACCTGGAGAAATTGCCAACACGAGCAGCAGAAGCACCACAACGGAGCCGGCTGGTTGGCGTGTTCTCATGCTGCTGGCTTCTCAGAACATATCGCATCCACGCTGGGCAGCAATTATGGTGAACCCGTATGAATTGCCGGTGTCCTGGCAAAGTGTAAGTCAGTGGTCAGATTGAAGTTTTTGATTACTAAACAAACGGTACAGTCACGGAATTGTTCTCACGGGACGCGGATTGGCACCTCTCAATTTCGTTCTGTCGTCCCCATTTCGTGCTGTCGTCCCCATTTGTTCTGTCGTCCCCAAGCTTTGATGCGCAGAGCGTGTGGACTCACGGCCGGCTTGTGAAGCCCTGTCGATAACGCTAAGGAATACACAAGAGTACTATACACTGCCTCAGTCAAAGCTCGTTCATCGCTAGTAACCAGCTGGCTAGACACTGGGGCTCCTTGACCCGTCCAAACGCAGTTAGGACAGGGCAGTGTTGTGATGTTCAGCTTTTCCTGTATCTGCAGAGCATCATTGCCGACTTGCGTATCCACGTTCTTTGCATCCATCCTCTATACAATCAAGTCAGTTGTTTTAAACAATCAAGTCACTTGCTGTGTTACTTTGTGACACAGCCTTTTGTTTGACTTAGTATGCCAAGACACTTGTGGAAAAGAAAGAGTCGTCTGTGCATCATCAATTTTGCAATCTATAGCCAGCATATCATGGAACTATCAACACCTTTGTGCAATTCTCAAGCTTCTTCTCAAACTTTGTGTAGGCACTTTGTACCGCTTTCTCATCATGCAGAGAAACTTCATGTGAGAAGATCTTGTTGCCAGGGAAGGGGTCACCCCAGTACTTCTTGCCCACCAACGACATTAGCTCATCCATGTAGTGGCGAGCGGGGCATCGACCTGTCACATGGCACATGATTTAGTCGTGATTTGGCCTAACGTCATACAAAATAAAAATATCCCTGCCGAGGCTAAGGCCCTACCCCATGAGGGGGCATTGGCTCTCGTGACATGGCACATGTTGGCTTGCAGAATTCTCAGCAGTGCTACATGCAACATGCCAGCCTGATCTCACCTTGCAGAAATTGTCAGAGAGCATGCAGCTACAGAGAATCTACCCAGGTTTCAAATGCAAGACAGAAGCGAACAAACCTAAAGCACACAAAGCTCTGTGACCAGCATTAGTATGCCTAGAGCATGCGTGTTACTACATGCTGAGCACGTGGGCATGATTGTGGGCTGTTTTGCTTGTCGAAAGGAGCTGCAGAGCTGGTCTGGTTACAGTTGCATGGCAGGAGGGTGTGCATGCAGTCACCATTCTTGTATGTCACGTTCTTGTTGTAGCCTTCAGCAGGCGTGAAGGCCTTGAACTCTGAGTCGGTGTGCAGCCCAACAGAGGAAATCACCCCTGCAGTCACCCACTCAGTCCCTCTCTTCCAGATCAAAAACTGTTCACGGAGTGAAAACAAAAGAAAAGACTACACCTTTTGGCGTCAATTTAATGAGAAGCCAAGTATTACACCAGGCTGCTCAGGAAATTGTTCATGCCAAAGTGAGGTGTGTATGACTCCTTGCTGGCTTGCTCACCCATTGACACACAGACACATGCTCAGTGTCATACAAATGCAGACTTGTACATCCTGGAATGCCCCAATTACTGATACAGAGAGAAAGCCAGGGGATTCGTTTGAAAATGAGTCTCTACCCAGACCTCTGCAGCTTTAAAACGTCAGCTTGATGACTATCTAGTCAGCTTGCTGCCATGCTAAGCTACATGCCCACAATGCTGCCAAAAGACAGAACAATAGTGTCACATGCATGCGACATACCTCCCACCCTGATGAGGTCCAAAGCCAGCTTGACAGCGGGACAAACCTTTTACATGCATACGACATACCTCCCATTCTGATGAGGTCAAAAGCCAGCTTGATCGTGGGCTGAGCCCCAACAGCTTCAAGGGCGCAGTCAACCCCCCTGCCCTCAGTGCCCTCCTTGATCACCTTCAGGGCGTTTTCTCTGTCCCCACCATGCACTGGCACTGCACCAAACTCCTCGGCCAAGTCCAGGCGCTCTTGAACTGTGTCCAAAGCAAAAACCTGCATGAGCGGATCATCAATCACAGCGCAGAATGTGCCATCACAGTCAAATACAGATGTCTGCATGCTAATTTGGTGCAAGCAAGGACCAAGCTGCAAAGCAGCAGCAGCACCAGAAGCAGCAGCAGAAGCAGCTGCAAGGCTTTGTGCATGGTGAGCCATGTGCATTCAGAACAGCCATCAACCCCAGGCGTCTACAAACAGCAGTAGCGTGCATGTTGCGCATTCAATGACAGCAACAAAAGCATCAGGGAGACCAAACTTGGAAGAATGCAATCAAGACATCAGTAGGACACCATCAAGACATCATGAAGAAAGCAGGTTGGTACAATCAGCTCAACATGACACACCAAGGAGGGAAACACACAGGAGACAGATATAACACACAGGCACACACAGGAGACAGACCAAGACACAGGAGACAGACCAACACACAGGAGACAGACCAACATACAGGAGACAGACCAACACACAGGAGACAGACAAACACACAGGAGACAGATCATCACACAGGAGACAGACCAACACACAGGAGACAGAGCAACACACAGGAGACAGACCAACCATGGGACAGCCCAACACACAGGGGACAGACCAACACATAGGAGGCAGACAAACACACAGGAGACAGACCATCACACAGGAGACAGACCAACACACAGGAGACAGACCAACACACAGGAGACAGACCAACACACAGGAGACAGATGTGGACCTTTTGGGCGCCCTGTGCTTGCGCTGCTAAGATAGCCATGAGGCCCACTGGTCCACACCCAATGACAGCAGCTGAAGTTGCATCATCTGGAAATTCCTTAGCCATTCTATCCACCTCACCACGAGATGCACAGAACCAGCCTGCATTCCCCACCATTTGCAATTTTGTCAGACTCAGCTCATTGGTGCAGTGTGCTGTTCTGCAGTGATTGTGACTGGTCCACAGTCAGCACTGAAGCTGCCTGAGACTGTGCAGTCAATGAAATCATCAGAGTCACCAAGGCGGCCTCATGTTGTGTATCCAATGGATGCAGCCTCATGTTGTGAGGCAGCTCCACACAAGAAAGCCAGAAGCACTGACAGCAGTATGCACATCAGGGCCAGCTAGACTGCATGCAGCTGTGCTGTTGCATCAGCACTGCAACAGGTTGCAATGAGGATTTTGAAGATAACATCAGAAGCAGGCCAACCACTCGCAGTGATAAGTCGCAACTTGTCCTTAATGAGAATGGTTACTGGCAGCTGAGCGGTGCTTCTGCCCTACTGTTGCAACAGGTATGCCATTGCGGGAATAGCAGCGAGTCATACATCAAAGGTGCTGTGTTGCAGCAGACTGTGACTGTGGGGACTGTGACTGCAAGCATGATTACTCATTATTAGTCACAGTTAGTCACCTGTTGGCAGGACGTCTCCCACAAGCAGAGCCTCCTTATCTGTTACATTGTCAGGAGTTGGTATCAGGGTACTGTCAGCCATTGGCACCCTCACAAACTCCGCCTGCGTGCATCAGCAACAGTCAGTGCTAGACTTGTATGTATACATTGCCAGACTGCCATATATACACAGCAACCAGAGCCGGTGTTGATCGCCTGGTGAGGCATGCCTTATGTAGGTCAAGCAAGCCAAGCTTTTTCAAGAATCCTTTGATCAAGCATGTTTGACACAACAGATCTTCGAAGACATCTGAGGCTTGTACCTTTGCATCATGCTATCAGCATGGCCTTGCAACATGATATTGGGGTAGGGCTTTAACCTCAGCAGAATTTGTAAATCTATGCTGGCAACCAACGGTTCATGCCTTGTACAATAGGCCTATCACGACTACATATAAACGTAAAATGTAATATGTTATGGCCCACATCGGGCGCTGATGACAGCACATACCACTGGCAGAAGATGCTGACAGTGTGTACACTGAGTAGTGCTGAAACAGAGGATAGTGACCATCAACAAAACAGACTGAACTGCATACACTTCTCCTTAAAACCTGCATACTGTCTTGTTCTGGCTGTATATGTCTCAAGACATGACCATGCACGTGTGTATCTCATATTTGCATTGCAGATGATACCATGAATGCTTGATATGGCTACCTGGCTGCCTTCAATGCCCTGTCCGTCCACAATCCAGCCAAACCTGCTGCCCTTCTCACACCGGCAGGTCAGGGCATGCTTGCAGTAGTAACACTGCCCACAGGATGTTGAAAAGGCTGATGCCACTCTGTCTCCAACCTTGAGAGTCTGGATCTGCACAGGGTTTCAACAAAGTGCATCAAACAGGAGGGACACTGTCTTAACAGTTAGAGTATGTGAAGAGTCGTGTTGCAAGATAGCCTGTGAGAAAGAAGAAGACGAGACTTTAAAGGATCAAGAGAAAAAAGAAAAATGAAGGGGAGAAATGAGAGAAGGTTGCAGCAGTATGACAAGGTCTGATGCGGCACATGTTGTGCCGTATATCTGAGTTTTGCACTGTATGACAGGAAATGGTGCATATGTGTAGTACAAGGTGCAAAAGTCATCTTCGTGAGATGAATCTAGAGTCCCACATCTTACAGGATGCCACCTATTTGCACATCTCAGTACTGGGCAGCCAATGCACAGTAACCCGTAGTGACCACATGTACTCGGCTTCAAAATATGTGTAGGCTTGCAATTCATCAACAGCTATGTTACATGCATGTAACATATGTCAGGGAGAACAGGAGAGGAACCAAAGTGTCAACAGAGACTCACATCATCACCAACAGCCACAATTACTCCTGTGTATTCGTGCCCAAAGGTGATGCCATGGTCCAAGGCCACCCCTCTGCCGCCATAGGGGTGCATATCACTGCCACATATGCTGGACATCGTCACTTTCACAATCACATCCTGCACTTCGATGCAGCATGGTGATGCACTGTAGTATGCATGTGGTCAGTCCATCAGAACTGATCATCTGCAGCACGACAGCAGATGCAAGAAGCGTGCATATCCTCACCCCTGGAGTTTCTAGCCTGGGTTTGGCTTTCTTGGATACTTTCACGCTACGTGGGCCGTGAAATGTGACAGCACTCATCTGCCCTTCAGGACTGTATTGCTCGACTGAGGCTGCTGCAAAGTGCCTTGCTGCCATCAAGCTTGTAGGGTGACAGGGCAAGCAGTGTGTATGCAAGCATGCTGCAGGAGTGGAGATCAAGGACGTAGTTCTCTGCGAAGCAATTGCTTGCGGCGCTTGGACTCTACAAAGACGAATCAGAGACTCGTGCAAGCCTCTTCGGCCTGAAGAGATCATCCCTCAGGGGCTTCTACAAGCGTGCACGGTCAAAGCCAGTGCATGCAGGCACAAACGAAGTTCAAAAGAACCTTCTGCAAGAGAAAAGTACAGGACTGCACAACGTTACCAGCTAGCTTTGCAGTTTGCGAAACGAAGGGCAGAAATGTATGCTCGTCCGAAACCTGACGTGCGCAACGTAAGGTGCAGTGCCAAGCTGTGCAAAGTTTTAAGCGAGCATGACTAAAATCTGAGTCAACAAGCTTGACCTGAGTCCGACGCAGCATTCGCATCCAGTGTAGCCCATGAACTAGCTCGATTGGAAAATTGTTCGGGCCGACATGGGGAGTGCAGGCAAGGCCAGCGATCTTCTGCACTATTGGATCGGGCAACACAGACCTGAGTTTGACTTAGATGCTACAAGTAGTTTTGAAGCAACCGTCGCGCACAGCATTCAGGAAATCACGACTGGTACTGGAGTATGCAGCTGTAAGCTCCTTGTCACGCCGAGGCTCCAAAACAACTATGGCGGCTTGAATGGGGGCTGCATGGCTGGCTTGGTCTGCATCCTGGCAGGAGCAGCTTTAGAAACTGTGTCTGCTAGATCTGGCATCGTGACCAGCAGCTCCATTGACTGCCTCAGTGCAATGCCAGGAGACGCAGTTGTCGAGGTCGTTGCAAAAGTTCGTACAGGTATCCGCTGATTATAGTTCTGTTACTCAGGTCACAATCTAGCTTGCATGCATGCATTCATTAATTCAAATACATGCATACCCTCAGCCCTTCTCTGCTGCAGTGACAAATGCTAGCGCATCTGTGGATGTCATCCTGCAAAATGCAACATCTCATAAGATGATAGCAAAGGGACGCTACACAGAGCAGGCACCACACACAATCAGAGCCAGGGCGTCAGCTTACTTCAACACTGCAGCCTCAGCAGCTAGATCAGCAGTTCACCGTCTACAGACTGCTGCGGAGAGCGCCCTGCAAAGAAACGCCAGCAGTGCTGCTAGTTCATCAGAGCAGACAGAGTCAGCACATGCAGAGTCAGATCAGATGCAGGATATCAGACGCAAAGCGATGGCCTCCTTGACTAGTGCAAGTGCTACTGTCAAAGCTGCTGCTCATAGGCTGCAGGTAGCTGCTGACAATGTGCTCCGCTCCTCTTCAGGAGACTCACAGCAAGCAGAGACAAATTCAGCTGAGAATAATGCTGACATCACAGAGGTAGGCCACTACTATAGCTGTACAGAAGCCGTCAATGCATGCATATTGAGTTCTAGCATCAGTGCCAGGCACACTGATTACCATCAGCAGGACTCACATGCTCAAGCTGTCCCTACAAAGCATACTTACAATCTGATGCATGGCTCCAATGCCCAGCTGAGATCACGATCAGCACAGCTTGCAAGTTTTGCTTTGTGGTTTACAGGCAGGTCACTCTCCCACTACAGATATTGCCAATCAGGTCACGGTTGCTGCAAGCGCTGCATCAGCAAAAGGCCAAGCTGCTCTCAGCTCCACATCAGCAGTCATTCAAGGTGCTGCAAGCGCTACCTCAGCCAAACTGCAAGCTGCTGCACAGTCAACATCTGACGCCGTGTCCTCATTACAGCCCCCGTCCAGTTCAGAACAACCAGACACGCACTCTCAGACCAGCACAGCAGAATCTGAGGGCCACGGGGCAGCTTCAGGCGCTGCCAGTGGCCCTGCCCCAGAGCATGCAAAGCAGGCCTTGTTGCAGATGATAGCTATGGTGAAAGACAGCTACCGTGGAGATGACTGCAGCTGTTTTGACACTACAGTGGGTTGCCTGCTCAAGGTAGAACTCAAACTTATTGCCTGGCTAAAGCAGTGTGATCATTCTCTGACCCACCTTTGGTCCTTGCTTGTATAATGCATTTGCACATGACCTATCTGCTTCTTGCAATAATTGCAATTATTTTTATGAATTGCAGTTGCTGCTCTGTTTGCCCACTGCATACTTGTTTCACAGCCTGTACGTGGTATCCAAATATAGTGATGGTGACAATGATAGCAGCAACTAAAGTGGTAACAGTATTCGTAACAAAACAGCATTTGTGTTATTGACCACAATCAACAACAATACATGCACCAAGTTGTCTTAAGTGTATCATAGTCCATGCTGATTGCCATTTACGTTCCATGAGGCATTGCCATCTGTTTGAACCCATCTGACATTTGTGACTGCTGCACACAGGGTTGGACATAGCGCAATGCACAGACACTTTTTGGTGCAGGCTGCGTCTAATTTCCTGCCTTTCATCAATCACATGCATGACTGTGCATCTGCAGGACCCTGTTGTGACCCATGCTATGTCCATAAGGATAGATGAAGATGCTCAGCAGGCCTGATCTCAGCTTGACTCCAAACCCCACAAAACTTTTGCGTGCATACTGATGCTGCAGCCTGTGGAAGCCATCACCTTGCTAAAACATCTCCACAATGTAGATTTACATTTTTACTGTCCCAAGGCATTTCTCTATTGAGATTTTCAGTGCAGGGATGACGGTTCTGAGTTGGAATAGACGTTTTGGGATTGAGAAGCGCTGGTGTTTGTTGTTGCAGGATATCGAGGTAGATAAGGAGCATGCTCAGCAGTGTTGCCTACCTTGCTATTTGTTGTTGCAGGATATCAAGGTAGAGGAAGGAGCATGCTCAGCAGTCTTGCCTACCTCACTGTTTGTTGTTGCAGGATATCTAAGTAGATGAAGGAGCATGCTCAGCTGTGCTGCCCACCTCAGCCCGCCTCTCTGATCAGCATACTAGTGCTGCAGCCTGTGGAAGCCAACACCTTGCTGTTTGTTGTTGCAGGACATCCAAGTAGATGAGGGAGCATGCTCAGCAGTCTTGCCCACGTCAGCCCGCCTCTCTGATCAGCATGGGCATCTCCATGCAGGCTGCTACTGCTCCCTGGTGGATCTCATCAGCACAACAGCACTGGCATCAGCTGACAAGAGGCCAGCTGTCACTGTGACCATCTCAGTGGACTTCTTTGCGCCTCTGCCAATTGGAGAAGACCTGGTGGTTGAGTCGCACATGGTCAAAGCTGGCAAGACCCTCACCTTTGCTGAAGTCAGTTTCAGGTGAGCAGCAGAGCTGAGAACTCTTCTCATGGTGGGAGACTGGACCTTATCGGCGTGACATCCGACAGAAATGCTTTGAATGTAACACTGTACTGTGTGAATATGACGCAGTGCTGCAACACTCACACCAGACGGCCAAAATTCAGGTTGCTTTGGCCACTTTGCAGTGATGTTAAGTTTGTTGCAGCTGTGCAAGCAGTGCCAGCAAGGGTAGCTGTCTACAAGCCCTGTATCTGACCCCTTGCATACCAATCCACTTGACACCTGAAACAAGATGGTGCTGTGAAATTGCAGGCAAAGGTCTACTGGAGAGTTGATAGCTCAGGGCAGTCACGTAGAGTATTCAGCAGGCAGCACGCCATATCCAGACACCATAGAAGAATATCACGATGCCAAAATGGCAAGAATCACTTCTAAGCTATGACCTTGTGCAACCATGGTGTACATTACAAAGTCTAATCTATGTTTATATTGCAATGGCAGTGAGTGCTGTAAAGCAGACTGTATACATGGCCAAAACACAATAGAGTGGATGGCAGACTGATTGGAATAGGCAATGCCAGAATGCAGAACAGTGCATTTCATTGCTTTTTGTTAGGACTACTGCACATGTTGGTCACTACTTCCTGCTGCACATTGTGTGCATAAAAGTGTCAGCACTGCATCACCACTACTTGTCCATTGATTCTCTTGCTCAAAGCTGAACATGTACAGGGGTTCTGCTGATCACAGTGATGGGGCACAAACATCTTCTTCATCAGGTGCTGCAGTGCTCTGTGCAATCACAACCTGTCAATTTCCTGGGGACTATGCTGTACAGCACTGTGACTCTTGTCTCCGTCTTGCATGCCCTGGATACAGCATCTTGTGCTGGTGGTGAGGACCCTTGCCATGTACTGGATGGCTTGAGGAACATGGCTGTTTTGTGTTGGCTGCTTGACTACAGCAGATGCTGACAATCTCGGCACGTCAGACATGCCACGTCCACAGACAGTGAAGCTTGGTGTTGCCGGTCAACATTGCATTACTGCTGTTGCTGTGGTGTGCAGCTCATCCCAAGATACTGTAAGTGCACTGCCGTATCACCAACTTTACAATAGATGCTAAGGTGGCACCATGGCGTGTAAGCACAACACATTGGTGAGTGCATCACAAAGCGCGCAAACAGTGCGCAACAAGCAAACAAAATACATGTCAGGGGTTATTTCATCTCTAGCCAAGCAAGTCCGGGCCCAGCCCTGCCCTAGTTGGGCTACAGGCCAACATCTAGTAAACCAGCATATCCCTACAGGGTCATCCGCTGGTCAGGTTGAAGATCACCTGCGCTTACCTGCCAATTTGAAATCGATCGAGACAAGTCTGTTGTCTTGATACCACTGCATCATGCTGCAACTAGTATCGAAACAAATTCTGTCCTAAATCCATGACCTCACTGTGACCAGTGCATAGCACCAAATCAGCCTGTGAACCATACATGCACAGCCGTTCTATCAGACTCTCATCTGAGGTGACACCACAAGTTCTTCATCATAGCATTGGTCCATCTTAGCATAGTCTCACATTTTCTGGCATTTCTGGCACGCTATGTGCGGGTGGAAAATGTGAACCCAGCATCCTCAAAAACCTGAATTTCGTTGTGACTAATGAGCAAGTCCCACCTGCACTGAGGACCCTGATCAGAGAGACCTGCCCGCGAGTATATCCTTTTTCCCTGCAGGCAGGCATAGCACAACCTGCCAACAGAGCGCTTGTGCACATTATCTCCATTTGCATGGACCTTGCAATGCTATAAATGCACTTGCCATCCAAGCATCATTGCACCGCCAAAGCGCACTCAATGCATGAATCTATGGCTGGAGGCATGCATTGTACTCAAATCATGGCTACACGAACTGGTGATCGGTAAGGCAAGCGCGAGGGTGTCACCCTTGATCTGGTACTCTATATTGATCAGTGGCAGGTCCACTGTGACGCCCGGCACAATCCCCTGGGCTCGCACTATTCCACCATGAGCCTGTGTTGGGGTACCATTTTCATTCACAATCCCCAGCTGCCTTGCAAATTGCGTAGTGATGACAGTGCATGAAGCATTCCCTGCCACAAACCAAGCACAGACATTTGGTCATGATAATGAAGTAAGTCTATGTGCAAACTTTACAATGATTCACCCTGCATGCAAGATTGCACGCATGCTGCAAGAAAACAAGGTGAATACTTAACACGAGCCCATGCGGTAGGGCATTAGCCTCGACAGGAATGTAATTTCATGCTAGCAAGCATGGGGGTATGCCATGTACAATAGACCAATTGTGAGTGCATTAAGGTGAATACTTGGTTGGAGACTGTGCCTCTCTGCAGAGCCCAGTTGCATTCTGGTCGGCTGTGCCACAAGAAAGAGCAGGAATTGCACCTTGCCTGCGCTAAGCTACAAAAGCTACAAAGAAACATGTCATGCTACTCTTGCAAGACCAATTGGTCAATCAGTGCAAGTGCAAGCTTGAGAACCATGACACTGCTTGTAAGAATCTGGTCCCATAGCTTACCAGTCAGCATACCGTATGCATACCGTAATACCATACATCATAGCGGCAGTAGGCCTGACAGAGAGTTGTACAGCTTCAATACAACTTCAAGGAGCAGAGACAGAGCTGATTACCCGTGTCCAGATGAGCTCGAGCCAGATGTGATTCCATTCCAGGGTCTTTGACCCATGCATCCTCCCAGGCAGATAGGCGCCGCTCCTCAGGGCGAGCAGCATCAGGGTCTGGCTGGTATTGGGGTGGGTTGACAGGGTCATATGCCTCTGTGGCAGCAGAGCCACCTGGGTTTGACATGAAAGCAGGTGCTCGTATGGGTCTACTTGGACGTGATGTTCTGCTGCCCTGGCTTGCTTGCCTGGCACCAGCTTGTGGCTGTCTTGAAGTCTCTGCTTGGTTACTGGACTCTATAGTTGGTCCAGTGGCCCCTGATGGGGGCACTTGGCGGCTCTGAGCCTGAATGTCATGCAAAACAAGCCATGCTGTGCTTTTTGAGATGTTTAAGCTAGACAATGGTGATTGGCGTAAGTGGTACAGACTCCCGAAGAGCTTTACTTGCTGCCAATACTGCCACTTTCCAGGCTGCATGTTTCTCAAATTGTAAGTTTGTGCAGATGGACAACCGCATCTTATGGTCAGACAGATGGCAAAATGACAAAAGGCGACACCAAAACACAAATAATCCCAACATTGCCCAGCAAATCAAGGAGACTGCCTTACTGCTAAAGCTGCTTGAGCCCTTGCTTGAGCACACAATGCTGCTTGTATGGAATCCCTGCACACATACTACCTGTGGCTACCTGTGGCACATACTAACATGAGGCCTATCTGAGAAAGCACACCCTTATCTGCAGAAGGCATAAATTTTGTGCAGCATCTTTTCTTGCATTGACATATCAGCAGGCTTCCTATCCAGCAAAACAGCTGTTTGTGCCATTGCCAAATCCACCATTTCAGTGCAACCTGTTATACAAACCAAAGACAGAAATTCAGCTGTCTTACCTTCTTTGCTGGTCAGCGGAGCGTCGTTTCCTGTACCTCTGTAAAAACCGACAAGACAGCAGAATACCGCCGCCGACTAGACCCCCAACCAGGTAGTGACGCGAATCACGCGCACTAAAAGGTTGCTGGTTAGCCTTACGAGCGCGTGCTTGATCCTGAGCACCTGAAGGCTGTGCACATCATGTTAAGCGGATTTTGAAAGTGGTACAGCAGCACTGCAACACCCGCATGGCCAGCTGCACCTGTCAAGCCCAAGAATTTTTGCAGTTGTAGTATTGGCGGATCCTGCGCATCTGTCCTGGTAGATTTAGCAAGCGGCCACATGCCCAATTTCGGCACAAGAAACACTCAACTGGCAGTCTTATATCACACGCGTCTTGCTGCTTCAAGGGTGGCTGTCCGAAGGCAGAAATTTGCGCCTGCTTGCTCTTCACCTTCTTGACTTCGGTGCCAGATCAGTCATCAGATCAGTCACGAGATCCAGAAATCAGTCAAGCACTTCAAGTCTGCTCCGAGACCATTGTGTCCAGGCTGCGGAACAGCTTAGACGGCCTCATCCCCAATATGTAGTCTTCTGAGAGCTTCTGCAAGTGCACACAGTGTGCATTCGCCTTGCAAGACTGCCACTTGTCCCAGCTGTTGCCTTCCACAACTGCAGTCAGTATTTTGCAACACCATTTGTCCTGGATGCTGCTAGCAGCGACGCTAACAGCTCTGGTGACAATGATTTATTATGTTACTTGTGCAGTACCGATGTCACCTGTACATGTAAAACAGTATATACTCAGGCACCACTGCTTGTGAGTTGTGACCTGCAACGTGTACTCATTAATAACAATAGCACATCACCGGGAGGCATATTGCAAGCTTGTCAGACCATGGACAAACATAACAGATGTCAGCATGAATGCTGCACTTGTAAATTTCTGAAGCGTAGTTGCAAGGACACAGGTTTGAGCAGGGACGTAAAGATCACGTCTGCATGCCCGATCTCAACATTATATAGATGCATCTTCGTATATATCCAATGGACTTACAATGATGTAACTTCGATGGGGTCAAAAGGGCAAGTCCCTTACTACAACACTTACTACTAACTGCCTATACAAGCTTGCACCTATATGTGCAAGACCTGCTTCAACTGAATGACATGCATGAAATCAACAGTGTCTGCCTGCATCTGTCCTACTTGTTGCTATTTGTTCACTCCAAACATACCCGCTACTTTATCATCACTGCACTCATACCTTTGAGCAAAATAGACACCATGACTCAATGGTGTTTCAGCTAGGAGGTTCTGCAATAATGTCTTCAAACTTGCTATCTATCCCGACAATCTGCGCTGCTGCATTACACAATGCAGCTGCCTTTGCCTGCAAAGGTTGCTGCATTGTGATCTGCCCAGTCTCACATAGTAGTGGCTGACCGCAATTGGCGGAGAGCAATCAAGTCAGGTGGCCATTGAGCAGCGGGTAGCCACATGGCTTGACTTCAGAGCTATAGTCAGTTGGGAAGTATGGGTTGGATGTTGGCATGATCAGGTCTGATGCCACGTTGTCTGCACACAAACATACAGACAGATTGTGAGCTTTCTAAAATGCAGCTCAAAGATGATTGAATACTTTTACTGACAACAGCCTGGAATATATTACGTATGCATGGCAACTCATACGTTTAAGTCATGAAAGCATGCAAGTACGACAGCTGCAATGCAGAGATCAGAGCAATGCAAGCAACACTGCGATGAGGCCAGCTGCCATCTAGCTTGCTGAGATTACTGAGCTGGCATCTAGGAACTCAAAACCAGGGTTCAGCTACAAATACATGTGAGATCTTCTATGTCCCAACACACCGCTCACATGCCAATCAAGTAAGCAATGCAATGGCAAACTCACCAATGCGATAGACGGAGCAACCTTCATAGCTGCCGGTGACCTGAACATTCCACCAGCCAATGGTGTGGTGAAGCAATGTGCCTGCGCAGTCATTGCAACGCTGAATTCTCACTACCATGCATACATGTATGATCATGTGTGACCGACCACACTGATTCCTGCCCATCCGGCAGCTCATGCATAGACTTCAAGTTGACAGCTTCCCAAGCACGAGCAATGGTTTGTACCATGGGCTCAAGCAAGACCTGGCTTTGGCTCCTTCCTTATGGTGGCAAGGTCTAGGGAACTACCATCTAAGAAAAGAAAAGAAAAGACTACGTCTTTCAGCGTCAATTTACTAAGAAGCTCAGTATTATACCGGGCTGCCCAGTGATTAAGAGGTATTACGTTTACTTTAGCCCTCCCTCATATTGCCTCAAGCTTGCAATACCCAACTATCATCTAACTTATAGTAAGAATGGCTCAGAGACTGATATTCTGTGCAGAGGATGATTGACAAGCTTGAGCTGCAGAGCTCTTATCCAGCAACATGGAAAGCAGTTGACACAGGTCCGGACTGCCACTTCAGGAACTTGCTGTTCTGATTGCCAAATGGGTTGAGCTTTTGAGTGTTTCCAAGCTCTTGATGTCCCTCTCAACCCAAAACAAAGCAAAGGGCCCAGAAACTACTTGAGATTTTCAGTGTTTCCAAGCATTTGACATCCCTCTCAACCCAAAACAAAGCACAGAGCGCTTGTTCAGGTTTCTCAAGCGTTGACATCCCTCTCAAACCCAAAACAAAAGCACAGAGCCCTAGAAACTACTCGCCGCGGGTAATGGTGCCGTGCTGGCCAGTGGCCACATCAACGGCGACTGCACCATTGGCCCCTGAGGTGAAAGTCTGGGAGTAGCCGATCGTCAGCGCGGCACTGTACAAACCCATGATTTCTGCAACAGCATGCAACAGCAGTGTGAGTCAGCGCATTACTCACCCCGAGTGACTGTGCCATGACTGCCCGTGGGGACTGCCACTGTGATCCCAGCATTGGTGCCGGCTGAGTAGCTCTGTGAGTAGCTGGCAGTCAGCTTGGCTTCGTAGTCACTCAAGATCTCTGCAGTCAGTGCACACATGTGACTGCATTGCAGATATCTGCATGGCAGCCAGGGACACACACACACACACACACACACACACACGCACGCACGCACGCACGCACGCACGCACGCACGCACGCACGCACACACACACACACACACGCCGCTGTGTTATTTGCGCTATTTGTTGACATGCAGTGTAGACATAGCGCATGTAACAAGGCATGCTGCAACCGGTTTCCACAATCAAAATTGTCATCTGTACTCACTGGAACAGTTCCGCAGATTGCTCCAAAACACTCGTAGGTTTCGCCAAAGCTGCCGTCTTCGCATGCTTGTAGCAGAACCTCAGGAGTCATGCTGCTGTCATAGGTTCCAGTAGTGCACTTTGCAGTGGCGCCCACTTGCTGCTCAATCCACCTGCATTACAATACTTACCGTGAATATGATTTGGGCACCCTTTGCAGTGCAAGATTTTCAGCAGCAGCAAGTTTGCATTGCAGCTGATTCCTGCAGTGTCCCTGAGTGTAGGGACGGAGCTGCAAGAGACACTTTATAAACTTGTGAGGTAAGCCTGACAGATGCACCAGCATACAGACTGATGTCAGTGGCTGTTGTGTGTGTGTGTGCGAATGTTTGGGCAAGATGGGTTCAGTGCCACATTGCAAACAAATTTGGAATTGAGCACCGGTCAGAAATGCATGAGATTACTGGCCTTACCAAGTAGGACTATAGCAGCAGCTGACACCAGCATCGGCGCATCCTGCTGAAGCGGGCCCTGCGGGGCTCTGAGTCAGGTGTCGCCCAGTACTGGTGGTCTCAACAGCAGGAGCGCTGATGAGATCATCGCTGGGTCGTGCAGTAGCCCCTGCAAGTCGCAAATAATCTTGGATGGCATGTCGACAGCAAACACAGTTTAATCCTTAATAGCACGTGACGGTTAAAGATAACGTCAGCAAGCACGCAGCGCAAGGCAATTGTGAGACACCGCAGCAAGAGTGCAGCTGCGAAGCAAATTTCCGCCCTGTCAGAAAGCAGGCTCAAGCCGACGATTGGACATAGGAGTGCAAGCAGTGACGATACTGGCAAGTGACCACAGCAGCAAAGCGCCCTAGCACAAAAACCTTGCTCGTGGAGAGTGGCAACATGGTTTGTTGCAGCATGAACTGGTCTAGCATGCAACAGGTATACAGCCACTTTATCCTGCAACGAGTTCAGCAGCGCGCTGAAGCACCGATACAATCCGAGCTGCCCGTGAAGTGACTGATTGCTCACGCAAAGTACGACGGCTGTGAGCTGCATGTGGGTGCGACATCCTAATCCATGTTGGATTTCAAAAGCGGCTGTTGGTGAGAGCCTCGAAAATAGTGACACCAAGTCTACAGCTACTGCACACCCTGTAACGCATCTTGACAACCGACAATCATGATCAGGGCAACAGTCTGCAGAGCCTTCACCGAAGTCCACGCGTACGCGGCCATTATGCCCAGCTCGACGATCTAGCAAGAAGTGCTTATATGCTGTTGGTCGCAGGACCAGTGTCGCAAGTAGTGCCGAAGACGGTACTGCAGCCGCTGCAGACCTCCGGGTTATAACCGCGTCAAGCGCCCCGTGCTCGAGGTTGTGATCGAATATTCGAAGTAAGATCATCTATAACTAGTATGACTAAACCTCCAACACCCAGTCATGAGCACACATGACAAGTTTTGCAGTTCCCTGAGCCCTTCGTTGGCTGTCCCTTCACCGTTGGAGGTTTCTTGGCCAATGCCAAGTTGGACTTGACTAGTTCATTGACTGAGTTTGTGTGCCTGTAGCAGCAGCAGCAGCCAAGCACTCGGTGTCTGACACATTTGCCCATGGGTCGACATCTTGGCCAAGATGTCTCTGGGATGAATTAAAGATGCGCATGCACTGATGCTAAACGTCGCCGAAAGTCTGCAGCATAATGACTGCTAGTACTGGTCCAGCATCCAAGATGCACATCATGGCCTTCACACGGCTCAGAAGTTCGGAATCATGCTACTACATGTGCATGCATGCATGTGCGAATGTTGCGCCACACCGTGGCGTTACTATGCACAGACGCATGCACACATGTACATATTAATCCTGAAACGCAGCAGCAAGCTCTGCTCAGCTGGGACAGCCGTAATCAACAAAATTTAGTGCCAAAATCTCTTGTGGTCATTACGTGCAGCTGCTGTTGATTACACCAAACCCTGTGAGCTCATTCGAAGCAAGGTTTCTCTGTTATGCAGACGGCACCAGCTTTGTCTTGATAGGTGCAAACAGAAAGTACTCATCAACATGCATGTACACATATGTACAGCAGCAAGCATACAAACTGCAATTCAGACAGCTTGCAAGCTGTATCAGTATTGTTATCAATGCAGCTAGTGAGATCAACAGCCCATGTCGTCAGGTGATAGCTATATTGTGACAGTCTATCCTGGGTTGCTACATTGAGAATTGTGCTGGCATTGCTTCACAAGAGCCACATCTGACTGGTCTGACAGCATTAATGACAGCTTCAGAATTGGATTCATACTAGAATTTGTAACCTCCCTTAGAACCGCCCTGGCCTCATTTCTGCCTCACTACTATACATTTAGTCTATTCCAGACAAAACCAATATCATGACTGAGGGATGCTACAGAGTAGTCTTGGTATGGTATACACATGTGTGCAGTTCTGAAAAACCCAGGTGACCTTCAGAGCTTGTCAACCACTTGATGCTGTCCCAGTGACAAGTGCCAAAGCTTGTCAACCACTTGATGATGCTGTGCCAGTGACAGTTGCCAAAGCTTTTGCTAGGGCATTAGCCACCACTTGGGATACAGATGTTGCCACTGCAGTTGAGCTTGCCTGTGAGCTGCCGCCTGTGTGACAGCAACACATTTGGAGAACTGTTGGGTACTTTTTAAGCATGACAGCCATGTTGGTGATTGAGTGCTGATTGCAAAAGGTTTGCACTTGCAGCTTGTGCAAACGCCCCGGCATGCATCAGATTGCATGATCATGAACATTTTGCCTGCAGGCTGAAACAACTGACAGGTGGCAGAATGCAAAGGTTGACAAACCCGATTCGGTGACGGCGCACAGCAAATGACTGTCATGCCATGCGCTCAAAGCTGACACAGCATGTGACACACAGCAGTGCTATCTAGTAGACAGTGTATAGACAGTGTATAGTAGACATTGTATACAGTGCAACGCATCTTAATGCAGATGGGCGTTTTGCAGTAAGGCGGTATAGTCCTGAGCATACCATTTGAAGCAGAGCTTGATGATGATGCCATGGCAACAGCTGTGGCCACTGCAGTCTGCAGATCCTGTGCATTAGCTGCAGAAGTTGCTTGTGCATTGTCTGCAGTGAGCATACGTCACATCAGGCCTACTCTACAATCATAGCATGGTTCAAGTTTGATCTTGATTGCCAGCATGCATGCCTATATCACCACACTGTAGCAGTTCAATACGGCAATGTCTCAAAGTCAGCAACATCTCAAACTCAGCTCAACAGCAGTTGACAACAACTGAGTTCAATTCAAAAGCAATGATGAGGCAAGGCAAGAGAGCAGGTCAAGGCGAACCTAGCTTGCCAGGAGTGTTGTGCTCATGCGTTACCACTCAAGCCAAACACTTCATCATTGACATACAATTACATTCACATTACGTACGAACCACCAAAGCAGCAGCAGCAGAACAATGTGTGCAATGCCCCATGTGCTGCAGATGGTGGCTTTGTGGCCACCTCTTGTGCATTTACATTAGCTTGATCAATGAGATGATTGCAAGCAAGCTTGTAATGTATGGCTTAAGCCTTACTGTTGCTTGCAGTGGCGACAGCATTGGCAATGGCTGTGGCAGTTGCTTTGGCGACTGCCACACTGACAGCTGTTGCATCAGCTGTTCCACTGGAGCCCTGTCCTGCAGTTGGCAAGATGAGAGCTAATCAGACATTTCATAAAAAATCAACCATGCATACCACGTAACGAACAGCATCTGCTTTGAAAGTAGTGCTGCAGCCCTCCTGCAGACAGGCCAACTCAACATCTTGCTGTGTGAATTCTCCAGTTGTCTTTCAGCCACTGACTAAAAGGCAGTGCCTTTACGGCACTGACTGAAAAGCAAAGTCAACCGCCATGGCAGATTGCAGAGTCAAAGTGGGTGCCATCAGCTGAATGCCTGCAAAGGAGCATACTCACTGTGTGTGCTCCTTTACAAGCACTCAGCTGAAGGCAACCACTTTGACTTTGTTATCTGCCATGGCAGCTGATTTTGCCTTTGCATGACACATCTTTTGAAAGGCAATGGCTGCCTTTTGGCATTTGGTTGAAAGGCAGATCAGGCCAGCAAAGCATGTTGGAAAGGCTCAGCCTTTGTGCTATACATCAGAGGCTTGCTGCAACTGCATGTGCGGGTAATGATTGGCAGTGTCTGTCTTCATTGTCAGCAGACAGTATGCGTCAGGGCATACATGCAGGGCAGAGCTCCAGTCCATCTTGCCTGCAATGACATGTGTTCTATGTGTTCAAGGGCAAAATCTTCCTTTCGGCAGATCTCACAAAGGCATGCATTGGCCTTTCATTTTGCAGTGACTGGACCCAAAACAGCACAACCAAGAGCAACCATATTCCCTGCAGAGCAAGCTGGTCACAGATAAGGAAATGTTCTCCAGCACAAGCTCAAGTTTTGATGTGTTTGAAGGGCAAAATCTTCCTTTCAGCAGACCTCTCAAAGGCATGCATTTGCCTTTCAAGTCGCAGCAACAGGACCCAAATTTGGACCCTTTAAAGATACACAACTGGAACCAGATCAGCACAGTCACAGACCTGTAGTGGTAACTTTAGTGCTGGCTGAGGCGACAGCAGTGGCCACAGCTGTGCCAATGGCTTGAGCAGTAGACTGGGCTACAGACTGTGCATTTCCACCGCCCTTCACCTGAAGCACACCATACCCCAAATAAGCAAGATGCGATTTCAATTCATGGCATTGAGCATAATTCTTGCGCTAGTCAAATCTGCATTACAAGTAACAGTCAGCGACTCTGATCATGTCACGTTCTTCCGGGTATGAATCCGATGACCAATTCCCGAGCTCGGTAAAGCATTGGGATCAGTGTGTAAGTACAAAAATGTCACTGCAAAGCGTGTCATTTGATGTACATACACATGAAGGCTCCCACACGGTGCCATCTGCAAGGAGACATAGCTGCTCAGCACTCATACACTCAACAGTATAGCAACGCATAGTAGCCTCTCAAAGGTGCTTTGCACACTGACACCTGCCGCAACAACTTTGTATGATTTGCAGGTCTACTGTTCAGGCACTTTGGTGTATGTCTATGTAACATTGCTGGCATTCAATGAGCACAGCAAACTGTCTCACACTGAGCTGTGAGTTGATGTCAGCAGCAAGGGCGTCAACAATGCCCGCGCATGTGATGCAGGAAGGAAATCACCTGTGCAAAAGCTTGGGACACTGCCATTGAGATTGTGCTTGAAGCGCTGTTAAATTGTTCAGAGTTGGAGCTGGATACGGAGGTCACACTGCCTGCACAACAGCAGGACTTTGATGTCGGCACCGGGCTGAAGACTCAGCACAAGGCTGAACTTAGCAGGGGCAGGGCAGGGCAGGGCAGGGCAGGGCAGGGCAGGGCAG
>JAABUP010002001.1_pt1 | contig 41218 bp, 44 predicted proteins | sample 5559201 | NCBI WGS metagenome assembly JAABUP01 (sample SAMN10711887, study PRJNA513373) | rock metagenome | isolation source: Antarctica rocks | place: Antarctica
CAGATACCGGGAGCGTCGCTCTGGACGGCCAAGCAGGGGCACGGTCCGCCACTCGTGCTTTGCCACGGTGGTCCCGGCGATTGGGACTATCTCGGCGGAGTCGCTGGCACGATCGATGATCTTGTGACCGCTCACCACTACGATCAGCGCGCCTGCGGGCGTTCATCGGGTGACCCCACCCACGACGTGGAAACTGCGATCGCCGATCTCGATGCTTTGCGGGCACACTGGGAGTACTCGGAATGGATTGTGGCGGGCCATTCCTGGGGCGCAGAGTTAGCCCTTTACTACGCTCTGTCCCATCCGCAGCGGGTGCGCGCCCTCATTTATATGGCCGCAGCAGGGCTTGTCGCTGCTGATCCCGAGCGATGGCAGGTCGAGTACCGATCGCGCCGCCCACAACTTGGACCGGCGGAACAGCGACAACTGGCGCAGCTCAATGAGCAGCGTCGCGATGCGCGCGGAGAAGGGTATGCGGAATTGGACCGAGAGCATACCGCGCTCTCCTGGTCCGCCGAGATTGTCGATCGGGCGCGCTCGCGGGAGTTGATTCGATCGCTTTTCGTTGATGGGGTCACCGTGAATCGCGAGGTGAACCGTTGTTTGGGCGCGGACTTGCGCCGATGCATGGTCGATCCCACGCTACCCGCTCGGGTGGCAACGCTCAATGTTCCGACGCTGCTGCTACACGGCTCAGCCGACCCTCGCCCCGTCTGGGCGCTCAGCCTCCTGGCAGAGCTTTTGCCGGATGTACGCCTTGCAGTGCTACCAGAGGCGGGCCATTTTCCGTGGCTCGACACGCCGGACCTGTTCTACAACGCGCTCCGTCGATTCCTTAGCCCTCTCGCCAAGGGCAACCATTGATCGTGGATAGGTGTAGCAGGGATCGTCGCGGCCTGCTTTTGCCCTGCTGATGAAGCCGCAGCAAACCGGATTAGTATATTAGCGTTGCTGACGAATAGTTGCTGTCCGCCCGTGTGCTAGACTGCGCGCGCGACAGGAGCCGCCGCGATACCGATGATGAGGGGTGCGATGAAGATCGAGCGCGTCGAACTAATGGTCGTCCGGTTGGATCTGGTGCGCTCGTTCGAGACGAGTTCGAGTCAGCGCCGCTTCCTCGAACACATCCTGGTCAAGGCGTACGCTGATGGGCTGACCGGGTGGGGCGAGTGCGCCAGCCCGATCGATCCCTACTACTGCGAGGAGACGACCGAGACCTGCTGGCACATGCTGAAAGACTTCCTCGCGCCCGACGTGATCGGGCGCTCCTGGGAGACGATCGAGGAGTTCATGGCCCCGCTCCGCAAGGTGAAGCGCAACAACTTCGCCAAGGCGGGGATCGAGATGGCCGCCTGGGATCTCCTGGCGCAGGCGGCGGGGAAACCCCTCCACGCCATGCTCGGCGGCACCCGCAGCGAGATCCTCTCCGGCGTTAGCCTGGGGATCGAGCGCGACACCGCGCGCCTCTTCGCGATCATCGACCAATATCTCGGGGAAGGGTATCGGCGGGTCAAGTTGAAGATCGGGCCGGGGCGCGACGTGGACGTGATCCGCGCCGTGCGCGAGCGCTATCCCGATCTGCCGCTGATGGCCGACGCCAACTCCGCCTACCGCCTTGGCGATCTGCCGATCCTGCAACAACTCGACCAGTTCGACCTGATGATGATCGAGCAACCGCTGGCGCACGATGACATCATCGACCATGCCACCCTCCAGGCGGGCCTGCGAACCCCGATCTGCCTCGACGAATCGATCCACAGCGCGGAGGACGCGCGCAAGGCGCTCGATCTCGATAGCGGGCGGATCATCAACATCAAGGTCAGTCGGCTCGGTGGCCTGCTGGAGGCGCAGAAGGTCCACGACCTCTGCCGGGAGCGCGGCGTGCCGGTCTGGTGCGGGGGGATGCACGAATATGGCATCGGACGTGCGGCGAACGTCGCGATCAGCACCCTCCCCGGCTTCACCCTGCTGGGCGACATCTCCGGCTCCGACAAATATTACGCCGAGGACATCGTCGATCCGCCGATCCGCGCCACGCGCGGGGCGATCGCCGCGCCATCCGGCCCCGGCCTCGGCTACGCGCCGGACGAGGGGCGTATCACGAGTGCGACCGTGCGCGCATTGACAGTAGGCGAGTAGTGCCAGAACGTCAGTGATAGACATGAACGAGGAGATGAACGTGCCCGATTTCTTGCGCTTCTTCCAGCAGCACCAGGACGAGATGCTCGCCTTCCTGACCTGGATGGTCGAGCACGAGTCGCCGACCCTCGATAAGGGGTCGGTCGATCGCTACGGCGTGTTCATCTGCGACGCCTTTCGCGCGGTCGGGATGGGCGTCGAGACGCTCCCGCAGTCCGAGTACGGCGATCATCATCGCCTGACCCTCGATCCGCCGGGCGGCGCGAGCGAGGCGGGGCAGATCGCGATCCTCTGCCACCTCGACACCGTCTGGGCGCTCGGTGAGTTGGCGCGGCAGCCGATCCGCACCGAGGGGAACCGGATGTACGGCCCCGGTATCTACGACATGAAGGGCGGCACGCTGCTGGCCCTCTACGCCCTCAAGGCGCTCGCGGCGGCGGGGGTGACGGCGCGGCGGCGGGTCGTCGTCCTGCTGACGAGCGAGGAGGAGATCGGCAGCCCCACCTCGCGCGCCGTCATCGAGGACGAGGCGCGGCGCAGCGCCTACGTCCTCTGCCTCGAAGCGCCGATGGCCCTGCACGGCGCGCTGAAGACCGCGCGCAAGGGGGTGGGGCGCTTCAATCTGACGATCGGCGGGCGGGCGGCGCACGCCGGGGTCGATCCGACGAAGGGGATCAGCGCCGTGACCGAACTGGCGAACCAGATCCTGGCGCTGAACGCGCTGAACGATCATGCGGTCGGGACGACGGTCAACGTCGGCGTCGTCAGCGGCGGAACGCGCGCGAACGTCGTCCCCGCCGAGGCGACCGCCGAGATCGATCTGCGCGTCGCCACCCTGGCCGAGGCCGACCGCGTGATCCCCGCGATCCTCGGCCTGACGCCGACCGTCCCCGGCGCGACGGTGACGATCACCGGAGGGCTGAATCGCCCGCCGATGGAGCGGACCGCCGCGATCGGCGCGCTCTTCGCGCGGGCGCGCGACCTCGGCGCGGCGTTCGGCCACGAGGTCACCGAAACCTCGACCGGCGGCGGCAGCGACGGCCAGTTCGCCGCCGCGCTCGGCATCCCCACCCTCGACGGCCTCGGGATCGTTGGCGATGGCGCGCACGCGCTCACCGAGCACATCCTGGTGGATACGATACCCGCGCGCGGCGCGCTCCTCGCCGCGCTGTTGCACACCCTCTGACGACGATCCGCCGATAAGCGAGCGCAGCGCGCGGGGCCGGAGTCGACCCCGCGCTTTTGCGTTCCCCGTCGCGCGCCAATGTCTCGCCGTCCCTGTGCGAAGATGCGGTGAACCGATCCGCCAGATGACGCGACAGAGAAGATAGCTGCCGTATGTACGGCGGTGCGGGAGCCGGGAAGGGCGAGCGCGCATGGACGACGAGCAACTGATCGCGGCGCTGGCCGCTGGCGACGATGGGGCGTTGCGCGAACTCTTCGCGCGGCACGCCCCCTGGCTGGCGGCGCGGCTGCGGCGCACCCTCCCTCCCGCTGTTGTCGAGGATGTGCTGCAAGAGGCGTTCATCGCGGTCTGGCGCGGCGCGCGTGGCTACCGCGCGGAGGGTGCGCCGGGCGCGTGGCTCTGGGGGATCGCGCGGCGGCAGGCGGTGAACTGGGCGCGCAAGCACGGTCGCCCCGATCTCGCCGCGACGGTGGCCGAGCGGGTCGATCTGGAGCGCGCCTTCGCCACGCTGGGACCGCTGGATGCGCCACAGCGCGAACTCGCGCGACTGCTGCTCGTGGAGGATCGCCCGCTGGCCGATGTCGCGACGCGGCTCGGGATCCCGGAGGGGACGGTCAAAAGTCGGGCCTTTGCGCTACGTCGCGCGCTGCGGGCCGCACTGGGGAGGATGTGATGCGCGATTATCCCGACGATCCGGCGCACGTCGCGGTCTGCGCCGACTGTCAACTCCGCGCGGGCGCGCTGGGGGCGTGGGATGTCGATCTCGATCGGGTCTGGGCGGGGGTGGCGGCGGAAGTCTGGTCCACGCCGGTCGGCCCGCTCGAGCGGCTGGCGGGGCGCATCCTCGGCTCGCCGGGGCTGGCGCGCGCGCTGGTGACCACCCCCGCGCTCGTCCTCTCCTGGGTCGTGGCGAGCGCGCTCGTCCTGGCGGTCGGGGTGCTGGCGACCTGGGGGACCGGCACGCCGTGGGTGACGCTGCTCGCCCCCGCGCTGGCCGGGATCGGCCTCGCCTACGCCTATGGGCCGGGGATCGACCCCGCCTTCGAGTTGGCGCAGACGCTGGCCGTCTCTGACCGCCTCGTCCTGCTGACCCGCGCGCTGGCCGTCTTCGGGCTTAACGCGGGGCTCGGCCTCGTCGCCACGCTGCTCACCGCGAACGCCGTCGCGACCGGCCTGACCCTCGGCTGGCTGCTGCCGATGGCGCTGGTCGCGGCGCTCGCCCTGGCGGCGGCGACGCTGGCGCGCTCGGCGAATGTCGGGGTGGCGGCGGGGCTGCTGATCTGGCTGGCGATCGTGCTGGCGCGTGCGAACGATGGCGGCGGGCTGGCGGCGGCGCTCGCGCAACCGGTGCCGCCCCTGCCGTATCTGCTGGGAACACTCCTCGCGCTCGGCGCGACGTTCTGGGCGACGAGTGGACAACGCGAAAGGGGACTGCTATGGCGACAGAATTGATGGCGCGAACCGGTGGTGCGGGCCATGTGACGGGGCAGGGGATCGCGGCACGGGATCTCGTCCAGCGCCACGGCCTGACGACGGTGCTCGATGGGCTCGACCTGACCGTGGGGACCGGCGTCTTCGGCCTGCTCGGCCCGAATGGCGCGGGGAAGACGACGCTGCTGCGCCTGCTCGCCACCGTGAATCGCCCCGCCGGCGGCACCCTGCATCTCCTCGGTCGCGACACGGCGAACGGGGCCGAGCGGCGACTGATCCGCCGCCGCCTCGGCTATCTGCCGCAGACGCTCGGCTTCTACCCCGACTTCACCGTCTTCGAGTTCATCGAGTACTTCGCGCTCCTAAAGGAGATGTCGGCGCAGGAGGTGCGCCCGGCGGTCGTCCGCGCGATCGAGCGGGTCGATCTCGGCGACCGCGCGCGGACGAAGCTGCGCGCCCTCTCGGGCGGGATGCTGCGCCGGGTCGGGATCGCCCAGGCGATCGTCAACGAGCCGGACCTGCTCCTCCTCGACGAGCCGACCGCCGGGCTCGATCCCGAGCAGCGGGTCGGCTTCCGCGCGCTGCTGCGCGAGATCGGCGGGCGCGGCACGGTGATCGTCAGCACCCATCTGGTCGAGGATGTCGGCGCGGCCTGCACCGAGGTCGGCTTGTTGGAGCGGGGGCGGCTCGTCTTTCGCGGCACCCCGGACGCCCTCGCCGCGCGCGGCGACGCGGACGATCCGGGCGACTCCCCGATCGAGCGTGGCTACAGCCGCGTCCTGCGGGAGGCACGGCGATGAGCGGACGTTTGCTGCGGATCGAGACGCGGCGCGGGGCGGGGCTCTGGCTGCTCCTGGCGCTCCCGCTCTTCTTCTGGTTGCATCGCGAACTGCCGCAAATCGCCCCGTTCTGGTTCCAGACGAGCCTGACCGTGCGCGACGGGGTCACGATCGTCGGACCATTGCTCGCCGGGGTGGCGGCGTGGCTGGCCGGGCGCGAAGCGCGGCGCGGGCTGGGCGAACTGCTCCGCACGACGCCGCGCCCGGCCTTCGCCCGTCGGCTGGTCGCCTATGCCGGGGTGGCGCTCTGCGGGCTGGCGGTCTATTGCCTGATCGGCCTCGCCATCGTCGCGTTCTCCTGGTCGCGCGCGAGCTGGGGCGGCCCCATCGTCGGCCCGATGCTCGTCGGATTGGTCGCCGTGCCGGTCTATGGGGCGCTCGGCTTCGCGGTCGGGCGGCGTTTGCCCAGCCGTTTCACGCCACCCCTGGTGGTGCTGGCGCTGCTCTTCCTGCAAACCTTCGTCGGGCAGCAGCGCGAGTGGTACGCCTTCCTCTCGCCGGTGGTGAGCATCAACGGCGCGGTCTGGTGGGGGATCCAACCCGATCTCGCCGCGCAGCAGAGCCTCTTCCTGCTCAGCGTGGGCGGCGCGGCCCTCGCGGGCCTGGCACTCATGCCGCCGTTCCGCCGACCCGCCGTCCTCGGTGTGGTCGCATGTGCGCTGCTCGTGGTCGGCTCTATGGCGCTGGTCTGGCACGACGCACCGATACGCGGCGGGCAGGAGCTATCGACCGACCCGCGCTATCGGTCGCTCCCGGTCATCCCCTACGAGCCGGTCTGCGCCGCCGCGCCGCTGCCGGTCTGCGTCCACCCGGCCTATCGCGCTACCCTCGCTGACAACACGGCGACCCTCAATCGCCTGATCGCGCCGATCCTCGGTCTCCCCGGTGTCCCGACGCGCGCGGAGCAGGGCTACCCCGGTTTGCGCGCGGACCAGACCGGAGAAACGCTCTGGTTCTCGCTGTACGGGCAGCCGGAATATTTGCCGCTCTCGTCCATGCAGCGCCTCGTGCGCGATCCATACGCTCCAAGGGAGGCCGCGACGCGCTGCCCGGTATCCGACCCACAATCCTGCACGTCCGCCCAGGCCGTGATCGGGCGCTGGCTGCTGCGCCGGGTGGGTATCGCCGATGAGCGAAGCAGCGGTTTTTCCCCGAACACCCCAGCGTCCAGCGCGGCGATAGATCGCTTCGCCGCGCTTGATGCAACGGTGCAACGCGACTGGCTGGCCGCACACTTCGCGGACATGCGCGCGGGGCGGGTGCCATTGGAGGAACTGCCGTAAGCCATATCCCTGTGTGCTCCGTCGCGCGAGCGAAGCGCACCATGTTTTCGGGGGGTGATGATGAGCGGGCGCTTGCTGCTGATCGAGATGCGGCGGACGATCGCGGTCCTGCTGGCGTTGCCGCTGTTCCTGCTGGCGTGGCAGACCCTCGGCGGGTGGTTCGCGCGCCCGGTGGTGCTGTGGCCGGATCTGAGCTTCGTGATCGGCAAAGGGGCGACGCTGATCGGCCCGCCCCTGGCCGGGATAGCCGCCTGGATGGCGGGGCGCGAGCGGCGGCGCGGCCTCGCCGAATTGCTGCACACGACCCCGCGCGCGCCCTTCCCGCTCCTCCTCACGACCCTGGCGGGGACGCTCTGCTGGGGGACGCTCGCCTACGGCGCGTTCGCGATTTTCGCTTTGCTCTGGACCGCCCGCCGCGCGACCTGGGGCGGACCGGATGGCTGGCCGATCCTGGTCGGCCTGCTGGCGCTCGCGCTGTACGCGACGTTCGGCTTCCTGATCGGCATCATCCTACCGAGTCGCTTCACCGCGCCCCTGGTCGCACTCGCGGTCTTCGCGGTGCAAGTCAGCTTGCTGCCCCTCGCGAATGCCTTTCTGCCGCTCTATCCGCTGCAATGGCTTTTCCTCGTCACGCATGTCGATACGACGGTCTGGTTCGGGAGTCGCCCGGCGGTCGCGCCCTTTCAAGCACTCTTCAACGTAGGACTGACCATCCTCGGTCTTGCGGGGTTGGGCTACCACCGTGGGCGACCGCATCCCTTGTGGTCTGTGGCGGCGGTCTTGCTGGCGCTGGCGCTGGTCACGGCGAGTATTGTGGGTGTCCTCCAGCGCGCGCCGACGCGGGAACAAATGCGCGAGTATTGGTCACCCGGCTTCCCCCCGCAAGCATATATTCCAGTGTGCAGCGCCGCGCCCCTGCCGGTCTGCGTTCACCCCGCCTACGCCGCCGCACTGCCGCAAGCGTCCGCCGATCTGAACACCCTGCTCGCGCCGCTGATCGGGGTGCCGGGCTTCCCGCCCCGCGCCGAGCAGAGCGCGCCGAGTACGATCAGTCAATCGGTGCAGATTGTGGGTGCGTTGCCCTTCGCATTGGATTCGTACAACACGTTAGGACTTACGCAGTTGAGCACGAATCAGGCGTGAATTCGGGCCGGAACCACGTTCAACTGCGTAAGTCCTACACGTATAACGCGAGGACGACCGCGCTCTTCTGTGCCATCTATGCCTGCCCGACCGATACCCTTGTTCCTATCGGCACGCCGCAACCGGGCGATCAGGCGCGTGCGGCGATCGCCGCCTGGCTCTGGACGCGCGTAGAGGGTCCGGGCGCTTCGAGCTTCGGTTCGTGTGGGATACGCGGCTTCACGAATGACGTCTGCGCGGCGACGGGACGGTTCGCGGCGCTCGACTCAGAAACGCAGCACGAGTGGCTGGTCGCGCACTTCGCCGATCTCCGCGCGGGGCGGTTGACGCTGGAGGAGTTGCCATGAGCGCGCCGCGCCTCCTCCTGCTCTACCTCCGTGCGCGGCGGACCGGCGTGGCCCTCGCCTGCCTTTTGGGTGGCGCGGCGCTGACCTGGCTCCTGCTCGACCATACCAGCGATCCGCTGCTGGTCAAGCTGACGCTGATCATCCTGCCGCTCGCCCCCGCCGCGATCATCGGGGTCGCGCTGCGCTCGCCCTTCGGGGAGGTCGAGCGGGCGGCGGGTTCGTCGCTGCCCGCCCTGCGCGGCTGCCATCTCGTCGGGCTGCTGCTCGTGGCCGGGCTCGCCCTCGCCGTCGCAAACCGCGCCGCGACGGGGCCGGACTTCGATTGGCTGCTGGTGCGGAACGCGGCGGGGTACTGCGGCCTCGCCCTGCTCGGCGGGCGGCTGTCCGGGGCGGCGCTCTCCTGGCTCACACCCTTTCTGTACGGCCTCTTCGCCACCGTCGCGCCGGGCGGTTTCCTGCCGCGCGAGAGCCGCTGGCTCTGGCCGATCCAGCCACCGGACGTGTACGCCGCCGCGATCATCGCCTGCGTGCTGTTAGGGATCGGGCTGCTGGTCGGGGTCGTGTACGGCACACGCCCGGTGGCGGACGAGCAGGGATAGGGAGGCTTGTGACACTGACATTGTTGCGGATCGAGGGGCGGTGCAGTATCGCCCTCTGGCTCGTCCCGATCATCCTCGTCCTCGCCTGGTTCTATTTCGCCGCCGGCTCGGGAGCGTTCTATCGGCGTTTCCTCTGGGCGGAGGTGAGCGTGGCCGTGCGGAATACCGCCTTCTTCACCGCGCCCTGCCTCGCCGGGGCGGCGGCGTGGATGGCGGGGCGCGAGCGACGGCGCGGGATGGACGAACTCCTCGGCACGCTGCCGGGGTCTGCGCTCGGGCGGCAACTCGCCACCCTGCTCGCCGTGATCCTCTGGGGCGCGGCGGCCTATCTGCTGATCGCCGCGATCCTCGTCGTGATCACCGCTCGCCACGCCACCTGGGGCGGCCCGATCCTCTGGCCGGGAATCATCGGCCTGCTGGCGCTCGGCACCTACGCCGCGCTCGGCTTCCTGATCGGCAGCGTGCTCCCGAGCCGTTTCACCGCGCCGCTGGTCGCGGTGCTGGCGTTCTTCGTCCAGGGGATCACCCTCTATTTCCACAGCGGCGATGTCCGCTTTCCCGACGATCCGCGCTTCTACTGGCTCACCTTCCTCTCTCCGGTCGTCGAACTCGCCCCTTCGCCCTGGTACGGCATCCAGCCGAACGTGGGCGGGTCACAAGCCTGCTTTTTGTTCGGACTCGCGGGGTTGGCGGTGGCAAGTCTGGCCGTGCGGGGGCGGGGCGGCATGGTCGTTTGGCTTGCCTGTGGCCTCTGCTTGCTGCTCACCGCGCTCGGCGTGTTCTCGGTTTATCGAGCAGTCCCACCCGGGGGCCGTGAGGGCGTGCGCGTGGCGACGTTGGCGCAGCCGATCCCGTACATACCACGTTGCTCGGATGATCCGCTGCCGGTTTGTGTCCATCCCGCTTTCGGTTCCTGGCTGGAAAAGAACAGCCCCCTTATCAACCGCATCGCTGCGCCGCTGGTAGGTTTGCCCGGTACGCCAACGCGCGCCGTGGATCATCTGCCAAAAGGGCAGACCCCCTCCGCCGATCTTCTCTTTTTCACCCCACAACCGCGCGACGATAGTTTCGCCGATCAAGTAGCGCAAGCCTTGCTGCACAGTCTGGCACCGTACACGATCCAGAGCTGCCCGGATCTGCGGGACCGCGGTTCCTGTTTAGAGGCGCAAAGCGCGGTTGCACTCTGGCTGGTGCGTCGGGCAAATGCCCCGGAAGATCCGCGTTACCCGCCCTTGGCCGCGATCAGCGCCGCCGCCGATCGCTTCGGGGCGTTGCCGGAGGAGACGCGGCGTGCGTGGCTACGCGAGCAGCTGGTGGCGCTGCGCGAGGGACGTGTGCCGCTGAGCGCACTGCCCTGAGTGACGTGTCCGCGCCGCTGGTTCGAGGGCCGGTATCGGCATCGGGCGAAGTGCGGCGACGCAGACCTACAGCGAAGCGCACTATGCTTGTCCCGCCGGTTTCCGGGGTTGAAGTACCCTGGAGGGTAGCCGCTGCCCCGGAGGGTAGCCACATGCCCCGGAGGGCAGCCACCACCCCTGAAGGGCACACTGTACCCCCGAAGGGCAGCCACTCCCGGCGAAGGGCGGCATGCGCCGCCACGAAGTGCCCCGGAGGGCAGCCACTACCCCTGAAGGGCATACTATCCCCTTCGGGGACTGGGGCTACTGCACAGGGTCACGGATTCTGAGCGGCGCTGTAGCTGCTGATCGCAGCGCCATCGGCCCTGGCGGGACAGCTCCCTTTCCTGGCGGATCGTCCTGCGGATCGGCCTCGTCGTTAGCGGCTGAACTTCCCCTGCGGCGTTGATCGAGCAGCACGGTGCGCGCGTAGTGGAACGGAAATTGCGGCCGTTTTGCTGGGGTATGGTCGGCTAAAAGGCGAGGGATTATGGCGCGGCGACTACCAGGGCAAGTCCATAGCCAACAATGGGCGGGAGCCGTTCGCACGCTGGTCCTCGCGGCGCTCCTGGGCCACGCGGCGCTGATGGCCTCCGCGTGGTGTGCGGCGGTGCTGGGGCCGCAGCACGGTGATACGACGGAGCGCGCCCTATTCGCGCCGTTACAAATCACCGTACCCGTACAGGACGACAGTGCGGTGCGTCCGTCGCTGCCACCCGCTCCGCACCGGATGCCGGACACCTGTCCCGCGCAGCAGGCATTGCCCCCGCTCGTCCTCCTGCTGCTGCTGGCTGTGGCGCTCTGGTGGCTGTGGACAGGTGCGCCGCTGCCCGACTGTGTGCGACTGGCGTGGGCGATACCGCGCCAGCCCCCGCCCCTCTCCGCGCGCCAGCGCCGCGCCCTCCTGCAAGTGTTCCTGAACTGATTCCCTGGGCAGAGCACCACAACCGCCGACTCGCGCGGTTGCTGCGGCGCGTCCGCAGATCCGCGCGGGGCCGCCACGGTGGGGCTACTCACCGTGATCAGGGATGAGAGAACAGGAGCGACAACACACTCACCGTTCTGGCGACGTTGCTGGTCGCCTTCGTGGGCGCGACACCGGCGAGCGCCGCCCCGCCGATGCTCCCCGGCATGGATCAGATGGCGGCCCAGATGGCGCAGGATACCGCCATGCTGAAGGGGCTGACCGGCAAGGATTTCGAGATCGCTTTCCTGCAAATGATGATCCCGCATCATCAATCGGCGGTCGAGATGGCGCAGCTGGTTCCCGGCAAGGCGACCCATCCCGAGTTGGTCGCGCTGGCGCAGGACATCGTCACCTCGCAGCAGCAGGAAATCACGCAGATGCGCGGCTGGCTCAAGGACTGGTACGGCATCACCAACCCCACCCTCACGCCGATGGCCGGTATGGATCAGATGATGCCCGCCATGATGCAGATGACCGGGGCGGAGTTCGAGCAGGCGTTCCTGATGATGATGCCGATGCATCACCAGGGCGCGAGCAATATGGCGGCACTGGCCCCCGGACGTGCTACGCATCCCGAGTTGCTCCAGCTGGCGCAGAACATCGTCAGCAGTCAGGGGCAGGAGATCGAGCAGATGCGCGGCTGGGCGATGGCCTGGTACGGCTTCGACCCGATGCCGATGAATGCGGGCGGGGGGATGCCGGGGCTGCCGAACACCGGCGGCGGTGGCATGGCGCAACGCACGACAGGGGCGGTGCCGACCGCGATCATCGTCCTCGGCGCGCTTTTGCTGGTCGGGGGGTGGCTCCTGCGGCGCAAGACAGTGCTGCGCTGAGGTGCTGAAGCACACGGGCTGACATGGTTAAGACGTACGCGGTTGAGCACGAAGCAGGCATGATTTTGGCTCGTATCCGCTTCAACTGCGTACGTCTTAACGGTAACGGTCGGCCATGCTGGACGAGCCGACCGTAGTATGACGACATGAACTGCCGCGAAGGAGTGACGGACATGAGTTACGCGCAACAACTGGTCCAGGCCAACCCCGGCAAGACACAGTTCGACACGACGGCGCTCGCGGCATGCATCGAGGCGTGCTTCGATTGCGCGCAGGCGTGTACGGCGTGCGCCGATGCCTGCCTCGGGGAACGGGACACGACGATGCTGCTCCGTTGCATCCGCCTCGACCTCGACTGCGCCGATCTGTGCGCGGCGACCGGGCGCATCCTGTCGCGGCAGACCGCGACCGATCCGGCGATGGTCCGCGCCGCCCTGCAAGCGTGCAAGCGCTGTGGTGACGAGTGCGAGCAGCACGGGCAGCACGGGATGGAACATTGTCGCGTCTGCGCCGAGGCATGCCGCCGCTGCGAGCAGGCGTGCCACCAGTTGCTATCGTCGCTGGCCGCGTAGCCGCACGCCCCGCGCAACAAACGAGCTGGGCACGGCGCAGGCGGGCACGGCGCAGGCGGGGAGCAATCCCCGCCTGCGCCGTAGCCCTTGAACTATGGTCGTGCAGCGGTCGCCTGAGCGCCTGCGGACGATATTCTTAGGATTTATGCGGTTGAACGTGGATTCGAGCCGGGATCACGCCTGATTCGTGCTCAACTGCGTAAGCCCTGCTGCTATTTCGTCACGCCGTACCGCTCATCGCCCGTGAGCGCCCGCCATAGTTCCTCATACTTGGCGCGGTCGATGGTCCCCGCCCGCGAGGGGGTGGAGAGTCCGCGCCCTGGTCCGTCTTCAGCGTGGCAGCGGCGCGAGGTCCGGCGCGTGGCGGCGCAGTCGCCGGAACCAGGTGCCCCACGGCAGCAGGCTGAGGGCGAACGGGCAGAAGATCAGGAGCGCGGAGAGGGTGCTGCGGAATTCGACCGAGGTGGTCATCCGTACCGGCAGGTAGAGTTGGAAGAGGTAGGAGAGGGTCGCGCCGAGGCAGAGGACCAGCACGCGCCGCCCGATCCGTCCCGAGCCGAGCGTGGCGACCAGCGCGACCGCCCAGGCGCAATACCAGGGGACGAAGAAGGGCCAGAGGACGATCAGCAGCAGCATCGCGCTCGTGCAGGCCGCGAGGAGGCGATTGTCGTCGCCCGGCGCGCGCCACAGGATCAGGGCGTAGCCGACCAGGAGGATGGCGACGATCGTGCCCTTGACGATATCCCCGGCAAGGCGTGGCGCGAGGGTCCATTCCAGCATGATCCGCGCGATGTGCGCGGCGCTCGAATAGTAGTGGTCCGATTCCTTCACCGGCCCGAGCGTTGCCGCGCCCGCCCAGAATGGCCCCAGGCAGAGCGCCGCGACAATCGCCGGGGGCCATGACAGTCGCGCCGTCTCCCACACCCGCGCGCGTGGACCGGCGAGCGACATGATGCGATGCCAGAGGAGGATCGGCAGGACGACGAGCGCCACCAGCTTCACCATCGCCGCCAGCGCCACCGCCGCGAAGGCGAGCCGGAGCCAGCCGCGCAAGTAGAGCCAGAGGCCGAGCAACAGCCCGACCAGCATCAGCACATCGTTATGCCCGGCCCCGGCGAACTCGGTCAGCACCAGCGGATTCCAGAGCCAGAAGACCATGCCGGGGAGCGCCGCGCGCCCGCGCACGCGCAGGATCGCGCCGATCAGGCCGCCGCAGGCGAGGTAGCTGACGACCGCGACGAGCTTGAGTAGGAGGACGCTGCGCGTGATGTCGTCCCCGGCGAGTCGCGTCAGTCCGCCGCTGACCAGCAGCCAGATCGGACCGTAAGGGGAGGTGTAGTCCGGCCAGTTGCTGAAGACGAAGAGGGGATCGTGCGGGAAGGCGGACGGGGCGACCGTGTAGGGGTTCTGCCCGTAGATGCTGAGGACGCGCCCGCTCATGGTGTAGAAGAAGATGTCGCGCGAGGTCAGCGGCATCGTCAGCAACAGGAGGGTCGCGAAGATGACCGGCGGGGCCAGTGCCCATAGCCGCACCTCCCAGCCCGCGTCGTCGCGCGCGGCCCGCCAGACGATGACCGCCAGCGCGAAGAGGGTGATGACGCCGAGGGTGTAGAGGAGCGGGGCGAGCGCGCCGTTGCCGAGCGCGTTGAAGAGATGGGTTTTCGGCTGCCTGATGTGGCGTGGCAGGAAGGCGAAGAGGAGATAGACGGCGTAGATCAGCCCGCTCCCGAGGGCCGCACACATGATCCGCGCGCGTGTCGAGTCGCCCGTGCGCCATCGCCGCGCCGCGATCGCCGGTCGCTCCCTCGTTTCTCCGAGCGGTATGATAGACACGTTCTGCCTCATAACAACGCACACCCGCCCGATCTCGCGAACGAGACGGATCGATACCGCTGGCGGCTGGAAGCTGTCGGGGCAGTATAGCGGCTACCGACGCGGTTGGCGAGTGCGCCGACACACATCGTCTGACCACCGGTCGGCACCCCGGATACACCGCTTCACAAGGGTTGCGACTTCAATCACGCCGCGCGCCCCTTAACGCTGCGGGCGACCGCGATCACCGCATCCGTGCGCGCCAGCGCCCGCGCGATGGCGCGGGCCGCCGCCTCGGAAGGGGCGATGGTGTAGAGGGTCGGGCCGCTGCCACTCGGCTGGACGAACGGTGCGCCCGCCGCCAGTATCCGCCTCTGCCACGCGGCCAACTCCGGGAATATCCGTGCGAGCGGGGCGGCGAAGCTGTTGGCGAGCAGCGCCGGATCGACCGCTTCGCCACGCCGCAACCGCGCCGCCTGATCGATCGTGCGCGTGCCGTCGCTGAAATCGCCGGTGTCGAGCGCCGCATAGAGGCGGCGGGTCTTGTCCGCCGGGAGGTCCAGGCGCGGCGTGACGAGGACGAACCACGCCTTCGACTGGGGCGGGAGCGGTGTCAGCCGCTCCCCGATGCCGGTCGCGAGCGCGGTGCCGCCGCGCAGGAAGAAGGGCACGTCCGCGCCGAGCCGCGTGGCGATCGTCGCCAGTTCGGCGTCGGTCGTCGGGAGCGCCCAGAGCTCGCGTAAGGCGACGAGGACCGTGGCAGCGTCGCTACTGCCGCCGCCACAGCCCGCCGCCACCGGGATCCCCTTGGTCAGGGTCAGGGTCGCGCCGCGCGTCGTGCCGCCGTGCGCCGCGAGGGCGCGGGCCGCGCGCAAGACGAGGTTCTGTTCGCCGCCGAGTGCCGGGTCGGCGGCGAGGGTCAGCGTGCCGGCCGGCGCGCTGGCGATCGTGATCTCGTCGGCGAGATCGATCGTCTGGAAGATCGTCACCAGCTCGTGATAACCGTTCGCCCGCCGCTCGGTGATCTCCAGTCCGAGGTTGATCTTGGCGAAGGCGCGGCGGCGCAACACTTTCCCCCCGCTCATGTCGGCAACAGGGGGGTGATCGTGGCGTGCAGGGCGAGCCACTCCGCCACGCTCAGCGTCTCGGCGCGGCGCGCGGGCGCGAGCCCGGCGGCAGCCAGCGCCGCGCCGATCGTCTCCTTGGGGAGGGGCAGCCCGGCGGTGAGGCTGTTAGCGAGTTGCTTGCGTTTCTGCCCGAAGCCCGCCGCGACGATCGCGAAGAAGCCGGGGATGGCCGCCTGTGGCAGCGGTGGCGCGGACGTGGCGGCGATGTGCAGCACCGCCGATTCGATCTTCGGGCGCGGGATGAATGCGTCGGGGCCGATCCGCAGCGCGATCCGCGGGGTGCCGTAGAACTGGATCGCCACCGCGAGGATGCTCATCTCCGGCGGGCGGGCGACGATCCGCTCGGCGACCTCCCGCTGTACCATCACGGTCAGGCTCGCGGGGCGGCGCGGATCGTCGAGGAAGTGGCGCAGCACCGCCGAGGTGATATTGTAGGGGAGGTTTGCGACGAGCGCGTACGGGGTCCCCTCCGGGATGCCCGCCAGGATCGTCGCGATGGGTCGGCGCAGCACGTCCCCCTCGATGACGGTCAGCGTCGTTGCCGCGCCGAACTCCTCGCGGATGTGCGCGGCGAGGCGGCGATCGAGCTCGACAGCGATCACGCGCCCGTCCGGCCCGACGCGCTCCAGGAGTTCTGCCGTCAGGATGCCGAGACCCGGTCCGATCTCGACGGTCGTCATGCCCGGCGCGAGCTCGGCGGCATCGGCGATGCGCGCCACGATGCCGCGATCGGTCAGGAAATTCTGGCCCTTGCCCTTGCTCGGGCGCACCGCGAGTTCGCGTAGCAGTGCCCGCCAGCGCGGCGGCGTCTCCGACGGGATGGTCGTTTCTGCGGCTGGCTTCGGCGCGGCGCTCGTCTCTTGCAATCTGCCTCCCTGGGGCGCGTTGACACCATGTCGCGCGCCCGTGCGTAAAGATAACAGAGTGGTATCGCGCGGGGCCGTGCCTGGCCCCTCGCGGACCGTTTCCGGCTCGCCGAGCGCCGCCCGAAAAGTAGACATAAGGTATACTTAAGGGGTGCGGCCCGCAGGATGGCGCGTCGCGTACCTGAGTAGAAGGCATGTGGGATGGATGATAAGCGAGCCCCCGGTTCCCCCGAGCGGCGGGACGGGTATTCCTACCGATCTTTCTGGCCGGACGGGCAAACGGAGGCGCGGCGCGACGCGCCGATCGACGCCCCCTTCCGTGTCGCGCCGGGACCGAACGAACCGGCACGAGCCGATGATGGCGGTGCGCCGCCGCCGCCGACCTGGGGCTGGCCGAACAACGCGGCGGGCGCGACGCAGGGCGGCGGGGCAGCCGACGGCACCTGGGGTCCGCCACCCGCGCCCCCCGACGACCCGTGGGCGCGGGAATCGCCGCACCGCGACGCGGGCAAGCAGCAACCGGCGCTGATCCGCTGGCTGAAGGGTGGGTGGCCGCTCCTGTTGCTCGCCCTCTCGAAGCTGAAGTGGCTGGCGGTCCTCTTCAAGCTCAAGGTCTTCGCCACGTTCGGCTCGATGTTGCTGAGTCTGGTCGCCTACGCGATCTTCTTCGGTTGGCAGTTCGCCGCCGGTTTCATCGCACTCCTCTTCATCCACGAATTGGGGCACGCGGCGGTGATGCGCTTCCAGGGGATTAAGACCTCGCCGATCGTCTTCGTCCCCTTCATGGGCGCGGTGATCGGGATGCGCGAGATGCCGAAGAATGCTTACGCCGAGGCGCAGATGGCGCTCGGTGGGCCGATCCTCGGTAGCCTCGGCGCGCTCGCCGTGCTGGGACTCTGGCAGGTCACCAGCAATCCGCTCTTCGTGGCGCTGGCCTACTTCGGCTTCTTCCTCAATCTCTTCAACCTCCTGCCGGTCAGCCCGCTCGACGGTGGCCGCGCGATGGCCGCGATCTCCCGCTGGGGCTGGCTGATCGGGCTGGCACTCTTGCTGCTCCTCTTCCTGAAAGTTCATAGCCTGATCATGGGGATCATCCTGATCGTCGGCGGCATCGAGGTCTTCAAGCGTTGGCGCGGGCAGGTCGAGGAGCGGGCCTACTACGAGGTGACGTGGCGGCAGCGCCTCATCGTCTCCTGCGTCTACTTCGGCCTCGCCGGGCTCCTCGGCTTCGGCATGTTCTTTCTCCAGTCGCACATGGTGATCAACCAGCCGATACGCTGATCGCGACGCCCGGCGCATACCCCGACGAGGGTGCGTGCCGGGTGTTGTCGCCGCCTGTGCGGCCTGCTATACTCGGGCCTGCTTTGCCCTCCGCTTGCGGAGGATTTTTGTTGCGGTCGGCGCGTGGCGCGTCGGCAGCGAGGTATCTGCGCCCCGGTGCAGCGCTACCGTTCAAGAAGGGATGAAGACGATCATGGTCGATATCATTCGCTCGATCGAGCGCGAGCAGTTCCGCCCCGATGTCCCGGCCTTCCGCGCGGGCGACACCGTGCGCGCGTCGGTGAAGGTCGTCGAGGGGACGCGCGAGCGGATCCAGATCTTCGAGGGCGTGGTCATCCATCGCCGCGCCGGCGGTATCAACGAGAACTTCACCATCCGCCGCATCTCGGCGAATGGCATCGGGGTCGAGCGTACCTTCCTGATTCACAGCCCCCGCCTCGACAAGATCGAGGTCACACGCCTCGGCAAGGTCCGTCGCGCCAAGCTGTACTACCTGCGCGGCCTGACCGGGCGCGCGGCCCGTATCAAGGAGCGTCGGCCCAAGAACCTGGCCCCGCGCAAGTCGGCGGCGAAGTAGGCCACGCGGCATCGCCAGGCATCGTCCTGCGGGGGCGCGATCCACCCTGGATCGCGCCCCCGCACCCGTTAATCGCGCGATGGGGGGAGGGATCGTGGCGCTGAAAGAGGCGGGCGGCACGACCGCGCCGGGTGTGGCGCGCGAACTGGCGTTGGCGGGGGCGGGTTTCCGCGCCATCGCCGGGATCGACGAGGCCGGGCGCGGTGCCTGGGCGGGACCGCTCGTTGCCGCCGCCGTGATCCTGCCCGATCTGCGCGAAACCGAGGCCGCCGCGCTCCTCGCCGCCCTCGAGGGGGTGCGCGACTCCAAGACCCTCGCCGCACCGCGTCGCGAGGCGCTGCTGACCAACATCGTGACGGTCGCGCGCGGGATCGGCGTTGGTGTCGTCCCGGCGACGGAACTCGCTCGGATCGGCCTCGGCGCGGCGAATCGCCTCGCCTGGCTGCGCGCGCTGACGGCCCTCCCATTCGCCGCCGATTTCCTCCTCCTCGATGCCTTCCGCCTGCGGGAATCGCCCCTGCCGCAGGAGCCGATCATTCGCGGCGACCGCCACTGCCTCTCGATCGCCGCCGCCTCGATCGTCGCCAAGGTGACGCGCGACCGGCTGCTGGTCGCGCTGGACGGGGAGTTCCCGGCGTATGGCTTCGCGCGGCACAAAGGGTATGGCACCGCCGCGCACCACGCCGCCCTGCGCGCGCACGGCCCCTGTGTGGCGCATCGCCAGTCCTTCGCGCCCCTTCGTGCCATCGCCGATCGCCCCGCGACCGAGACGCCATCGAGACGCCATGAGTGACCCGCGCCCGCCGCGCAAGCGACTCGGCGACTTCGGGGAGGCGCACGCCGCGAGTCGGCTCGTCGCGCTCGGCCACAACGTTGTGGCGCGCGGCTGGCGCTGCGCCGTCGGGGAGGTCGATCTCGTCACCCTCGATGGCGAGGAGCTGGTGATCGTGGAGGTCCGCACCCGGCGCGGCGAGGGGTACGGCACGCCGGAGGAGTCGGTGGATGCGCGCAAGGCCGCGCGCCTGCTGCGCCTCGGCGAACGCTTCCTCCAGGCCCATCCCGCGCACGAGTACCGCATCTGGCGCGTCGATCTCGTCGCGATCGTGATCGACCGCACCGGGAAGCTGGTGCGCTTCACCCATCACGTCAACGCGGTCAGCGAGTAGATGCACCGCTGGTACGGGTCAGCAGCGCCATAAAAAGAGCTTCAAGCGGTCTGTTGTCCGGTGCTTGCTGCTCGGGCGCTATGCGCTGCGGCGATGGAGCAAGTCGAAGCCCGCGTGGCCATACATCGTGCGCCTGACCAGCTTGAAGCGATGGATCCGTCCTTCGACCGCCCAGTGCTCCAGGGCAGGGGCGATCCGGCCTGCACCGCCGCCCGCGCCTGTAGGCTGCTACCTCCCAACGAGGCTCCCCGCCCCGACGCGGGGGGGCCGGAGGAGCGGTCCGTCACGGCGCGGGCGGCAGGGATTCGGCCACCCGCAGCGCCTCAGTCAGTCCCACGTCCTGCCCGGAGAGGCAGTAGATATCGCCGTCGCGCGGCCAGACGAGCGAGATCCAGTGCCCGTCGTCGCTCCACTGGCCGCCCTCGTCCCACTGGCCACCGAACCACCACGCCGTCGCGCCGCTCACCGTGGTCGCGTGCAGTGCGTTCGGCCCGGCCTGCACCGCCAGCCCGGCCTCGTCGCGCGCGGGCTCGACGAGGAGGCCGAGGACCGTGCGCTGGCCGTAAAACCCTGGCGGGGCGTTCGCATAGGGCGGCACCTGCGGGGGGGCATCCATCAGGAAGGCGCTGACGATGACCCGGTGTTGCGGGTCCGGGCGCAACTGCTGGAGGATCAGGAAGCGATTGTTGGGGTCGCCGCCGATCAGGTATGCGGCGACCCGGTGGTCGTATTGTAGCGGACGCTCCCAGGGCAGGCCGCTCCCCCCGCCGCCGCCCGCCGCCCCGCCGCTCGCCTGTCCGAGAAAGGGGTAGGGGATGGTATTGGCCGCGTCGCCAGCGGAGACGGTGATCCCCTGCCAGCGGAAGTCGACGGGGAGGTAGCCGGGGATCGGTAACGAGTGACCGGCGGGGAGGGCGACGATGCTCCCCGCCGGTGGCCCGATCCCGGCACCAAAGCGAGGATCAAGCGTCCATCGCTCGTGGATGAGGGTGCCGAGATAGAACTCGCGCTGGGCGTCGTCCGGCCCCTGCCAGCCGGGATGGTTCCCCGCCAGGGCGAACGGTAAGGGGGTTGTCCGCTCGACCACGATTGGCGCGGTCGTCAGCGATGGCGGGGCGAGGCCGAGCAGGCCGCTGAGCGCGGCGCGGGCGTGGGGGGCGGCGAGTGTCGCGCCGCCGACGGTCGCCGCCGCGAGTCCGGCGGCGAGGAGGCGACGGCGGGTGAACAGACGGGTGGGGGGCCGCTGCCGCGCCGCCTCGGCGCGCACCCGCTCACGCAGATGCAGGCGATAGGCCGGATCGGCCTGAGGGGCGCTGCGGCGGACGAGGCCCGCGAGGCCCGCGAGATCGGCGGCGTCGGCGGTGCCCGTCGCCGTGGGCGGGCGGGCCAGCGCGGCCTCGATGGCGATGAGTGCGTCGCGTTCCTCGGCGGTTAGTGGCTGTTCGTCGGGGCGCATCCCGCCTCCTCCTTCTCCCGATCGGACGCCTCGCGGATGCGGCGCTGCAAGTCGAGCAGCCCGCGACTGAGATGGGCGGCGACGGTGCGCTCGTCCAGCCCCAGCACGGCGGCGATCTCGCGGTTCCGCAGGTCGCCGAAGAAGCGCAGCACCACGATTTCCCGTCGGCGTGGCGCGAGCATCGCCAGGTGCGCGTGTAGGGCTGCGCCCGCTTCGTCGCGGAGGACGAATTCGTCTGGCGTCAGGTCGGGCGACGGCTGCCGTGTCGCCGGTTCCAGGGGCAGGGTCGTCGCGTGGCCTTGCTGACGATAGAAGTTCGCCAGCCGATTGTGCGCGATGCGGAAGAGCCAACTGGCGAACGACGCCTCGTGCCGCCAGGTGAAGCGGTCGAGCGCGGCGACCGCGTGCAGGAAGACCTCGCTGACCAGATCCTCCGCGTCCTGGCGGGCCTGCACGCGGTGCCGCACGTAGGCGTAGATGCGCGGGAAGTAGGGATCGTAGAGGAGGGCGAAGGCGTCGGGATCATGCCGTGCCCGGTCCACGAGGGCGCGTTCCTGGCTTGCCGTCATCGCCATACCGCCATCCATTCCCCCGCTGCTGACTGCCGCCCCGCGCGGCGCCCTGCCGGGTATAACACGGCGGTGGCCGAAATACTGCATCATCAGGCCGCGAATATGGCGCAAAACAAGCACTGCTGGCGGTGAGAACAGCGGGAATGGCGGTCCATTTTCTGAGTAGGAGGCGTCTTCCCCAGCATACTGTTGTGCCGGGAGGTTCCAGCCGGAAAGCTGCGGTCGTCGCCCGGTCGCTATCGGAGTACCGGGCTCGATGCTGCCGCTATTGGCTACCCTCGCCGCGATTGGTACGCTATGCTTCGTGCGTGAAGTGCGCGCGATCCCGTACCTGATGCCTGATTGCGGTGCTACTGCCGACAGTCTCGCGCGCGGAGAACGGGAGAACGGGAGAACGGGAGAACGGGAGAACGAAGGAAGAGATGCCGCCCTTGCGCCTCGCGCGTCGCGCCGAGTTGACCGAACTGATGGATGGGCCGGAACTGGACGCCCCGACCCTGGCGGAGAATCTGCGCGATATTCGTCTGCTCAACCGCTGGCTCGGCTGGGTGGCGGCGCTGACCGGTGAGGTCGCCGCCGCGATGCGCCGCGCGGGCTTGCGCGAGTGTACCTTGCTCGATGTGGCGACCGGCTCTGCCGACCTGCCGCTGGCGCTCGTGGCCTGGGGGCGGCGACACGGCGTGGCGATCCGCGCGTTCGCGGGCGATCTCAGCCCGCCGATCCTGGCGGCGGCGCGCACAGAGATCGCCCGCAGTGCGCCGGGCACGGTCGCGCTCCTCTGCTGCGATGCGCGCGCCTTGCCGCTCCCCGATCGCGGCGTCGATCTCGTCACCTGTTCGCTCGCGCTGCATCACCTGGGGCCGGGGGAGGCGGTGGCGGCGCTGTGGGAGTTGGGGCGGGTGACGCGCCACACGCTGATCGTCAGCGATCTGGCGCGCGGTCGCCTCGCCTATCTCGGCGCGCGACTACTGGCGATCCCCTTCCGCAATCCGCTCACCCGCCACGACGCCGCCGTGTCGGTCCTGCGAGCCTACACGCGCGCGGAGTTGGCCGCGTTCGCCCGCGCGGCGGGGCTGGAGGGGGCGTCGGTGCGCGCCCGCTTCCCTTTTCGCCTGATCCTGACCTGGGTGCCGCCCCGTGAAGCCGTATCGGATCGTGTACACTAACGGTCCAAGGGCTGCTCATTTCGCACTTTCTTGCGATAGCTGACCGTCGCGGCGGCGTGCTCTCCGGCGCATCATCGCCGGGGCCGGTCATCGTGGGCGTGCGTACTGGTCGGCGCGCTATTCGGAGGATGCTGCCGTATGCACAGCGAGATGAGCGTCGAGATCCGGGGCGACATCGAGCGGGTCTGGGCGCTCGCTTCGGCGGTCGAGCGCTGGCCCACGATCCTGCCACACTATCGCTACGTGACCGTGGTGCAGGAGCGTGCCACGCCGCCACGCCAGATCGTGGAGATGGCCGCGCGGCGCGGACCCTTCCCGGTGCGCTGGCTCTCGGTCGTCGAGTTGGTGCCGGAGGAGCGGCGGATCCTCTTCCACCACATCGGCGGCGCGGGGCGGGGCATGGCGGTGGAGTGGCGGATCGTCGCGCATGATGGACTCGTGCGCGCGACGATCCTGCACGATCTCGATTCTCCCTACGCGATCATCCGCTCCCGCCTCGGCGAATACATCCTCGGCCATCAAATCGTCGATTACGTTGCCGGGCGCACCCTGCGCCGGATGAAGGAGCTAGTCGAAAGTGTGCGAAGTGGGCCAGTGGTCGAGTAGGCGAGTAGATACGTCACCTCTTCCCGTTTCCTTCTTGCCCACTGGCCCACTTCGCCCACTCGACCACTGATTACTGACCACTACCAAGCGAGTTATCGTGAGCGAACAAGGACGATTCGAGGCGGGTCGCGTGTCGGGTGCCCGCCGCGTGGTGATCACCGGGATCGGTGCGGTGACGCCGATCGGGATCGGCAAAGAAGCGCTATGGGCAGGTGTGCGGCGCGGGGAGTCGGCGGTGCGCGCGATCTCGCGCTTCGATCCGGGCGAACTCAACACGCGGATCGCCGCCGAGGTCCGCGATTTCGACCCGCGCGATTGGCTGGAGGGGCGTGCGCTGCGCCGTACCGACCGCTTCGCACAGTTCGCGCTCGCCGCGACCCGCCTGGCCCTCGCCGATTCGCGCCTCGATCTCGAACGCGAGGACCGCGACGAGATCGGCATTTACGTCGGCTCCGCGCTCGGCGGGATCGCCTACGGCGAGGAGCAGCACCTCTCCTACGTCCGCTCGGGGCTGCGCGCTGTCCAGCCGTTGCTGGCACTCGCCGTCTTCGGTGGGGCTAGCGTTTCGCACGTCGCGATCGACCTCGGGATCACCGGGCCGAACGTCGCCAACGCCAATAGCTGCGCGTCCGGCGCGATCGCCATCGGCGAGGCGTTCCGCCTGATCAAGTACGGCGGCGCGCAGGCGGTGCTGGCGGGCGGGGTCGAGGCGCCGCTCGCGCCGCTGACCTTCGGCGCGTTCTCGATCATCAAGGCGATGTCCACGCGCAACGACGATCCCGCCGCCGCCTCGCGCCCGTTCGATCGCGATCGCGACGGCTTCGTGATGGCCGAGGGCGGCGCGATCCTGGTGCTGGAAGAGTTGGGCCATGCCCTGCGCCGGGATGCCCCGATCTACGGGGAGCTCCTCGGCTATGGCATCAGCAATGACGCCCACCACATGACCGCGCCGCGCCCCGATGGCCGACAGGCGGCGCGCACGATCGGGCTGGCGCTGGCCGAGGCGGGGTTGCCACCGGAGGCGGTTGACTACGTCAACGCCCACGCCTCCTCGACGCCACTGAATGACCAGGCGGAAACCCTCGCGATCAAGCGCGCCCTCGGCGAGCGCGCGGCGACCGTGCCGGTCAGCGGCACGAAGGGGCTGCATGCCCACGCCCTCGGCGCGACCGGCGCGATCGAGGCGGCCCTCTGCGCGCTGATCCTCGATCACGACTTCCTCCCCGCCACCACGAACCTGTTCCACCCCGCCGCAGAATGCGACTTGCAGCACGTCGCCCCCGGCGGCGAGATGCGATCGGTGGACCACATCCTCTCCAACTCGTTCGGCTTCGGCGGGATCAATGCGGCGCTGGTCTTCGGGCGCTACCGGGGGTAGCCGAGCCGGCGTGGCTAATTCGGGAGGGGTAGTATACTTGTCGGGAGGGACCGGCCTACAGGACGGGCGCTGTGGGCAACGCCGGTCCGATGGAGGGGTGAATGTCAGAGAATACACCAGACGCGCGTCCAACCCCCAGCCAGAATCCCGACCTGATCTTCCACGAACGCCCGAAACTGCGCCAACCGATCATGCTCGTGGCTTTCGAGGGCTGGAACGATGCCGCCGAGGGCGCGACCTCGGCGATCGAGTTTTTGCAGGACAGTTGGGACGCACCGACCTTCGTGGAGATCGACCCCGAGGAGTTCTATGACTTCACCGAGGTGCGCCCGATGGTGCGCCAGGTGGATCGGCAGCGCCGGACGATCGACTGGCCGGCGAATGAGTTCTCCTATCACCGCGACCCCGCGCGGGGTCGCGACATCATCCTCCTGCGCGGCGTCGAGCCGTCGCTGAAGTGGCGGCGGTTCACGAACGCGATCCTCGAAGTGATGCAAGAGTTCGGCGTGACCACGCTGATCACCGTCGGCGCATTGCTGGCCGATGTGCCGCACGCCAAGCAGGCGCGGGTCAGCGTCACCGCGACCGATCCGGAGTTGCGCGCCCGTCTGGGGCGGCAGACGCCGCGCGATTCGCGCTACGAAGGGCCGACCGGGATCACCGGGATCCTGGCCGAGGCGTGCGCCAAATCCGGCATCCGGGGTGCCACGTTGTGGGGCCACGCGCCGCACTATCTATCGGCGTCGCCGAATCCGATGGTGACGCTCGGCATCCTGCGGCGTCTCGATGAGCTCCTCGAACTCGGCCTCGATGTGCAGGAATTGGTGGGGGAATCCGAGGTGTTCGTCGCCCAGGTCAACGAGGCGGTGGCGCACGATCCGGAGGCGACCTCCTACATCAACAGCCTCGAAACGCAAGAAGAAGAGGAAGAAGAGGAGGACGAGGGCGAGTCCTCCCGCCGCCCGCGCGAGACCGGCAAGGGTCTGATCCAGGATGTCGAGGACTTCCTGCGCCGCCGCCGGGGGACCGACGAATGACGGATGACGGGTGACGAATAGGCACGGCGGGTATTACGTGTTTAGTCCCATTGCGTTCAGGCTCTCTTGACTCTGCTGGAGCGCTCGACGCACCGGGCGCTCCCGTGGGGTACCTGTCCCATAACGCCTCCTTCCCTGGCAAGGCAGCATACACTACCCCATCACACCCTGGGACTAAATACGTGGCGCTGGGCATCAGCGCCAGAGGGCAAATCGTGTAGAATAGTGCGTACGCGCGGTGACTTGACTGGCACAGGGATGCACGGCCATCCGTTGATAGCGAGCGATTCGGGAAGGCTAGCGCCATCCGTAGTTCTCCGCCAGGCTCTCCAACGCCTTTAGATTTCTTGGCCTGATGGCGGAGACGACCTCGCCCTCCCCGTTCTCGACGATGACAAGGTATCCTCCCCTTTCTTTTCTGGAAGCACCAACGCCTGGAAGATCACGCATCAGTCGGTAACGGTGGTTCCCAAGCCTGCCATGTATCCTGACCAGATTGTGTAGGTAGAAACGAGTAGCTACGGATGGCCTCCTCGCTTGTCCGCGCCACTTCGACCTCGAAGAGCACCTGTCGCCCATCTCGATTCACACCCAGCTCGAGGGTGCTGATCCACCCCTTCTCGAGCAGCGTCCGCAGGGCGACGATAATCTCCGGTTCGGTGAAGTCCTGCGGCCAATCCCGCCGCCACTGGCCCAGGTGCAGCATGACGCTAGAGAGGTCCTCGATGTCATCCTGCATCACGTCGAGGACGAGCATCCGTAGATCGACTTGGTTCTGCGCGCTCATGGTCACTCCTCCTTCCCGCTCTTAGGGTAGTCCCGATAGTGCTGTTCATAGATCGTCCCGCTCTCGTACCGGACAGTATGTCTTACGATCCGCTCGCCATTCTTCACGTTCGCCAGTATCTCTTCGGTATTTAATAGCTGTGGAGCGTTTGTCTGTCGCTTATTCGTCATTCGTCACTCGTCACTCGTCATTTCAGTAGACGCGCGCCCGTAACACCCCTGGGTCGCGCAGCGTGATCGTCTCGCGGTCGAAGTCGAGGATACCGCGCTCGGCGTAGGCGTTGAGGCAGCGGTTCACGCTCTCGCGCGTCGCGCCGACCATCGCGGCGAGTTCGCTCTGGCTCAGCCGCAGATCGATGCGTACCCCACGCGGCGTGGCGCTGCCGCGCTCCTCCGCCAGGGCGAGTAATTGCTTGGCGAGGCGGCCCGGCAGATCGAGGAAGAGGAGATCGCCGATCAGGTCGTCGGCGCGGCGCAGGCGCTCGCCGAGGACGCCGAGCAGCCGGAGTGCGACCTGCGGGTGCGCTTCGAGCAGCGCGGCGAACTGGTCACGTTCGAGGGTCAGCGTCTCGGTCGCTTCCAGCGCGACCGCGCTGGCCGAGCGCGGGCCGCTGTCCAGCAGCGCCAACTCCCCGAAGAAATCCCCCGCCCCGAGCAACTCCACGGTGATCTCGCGCCCTTCCGGCGACGTGAGCATCAGCTTCACCGTGCCGCGCTCGATGACGTGCAGGGCGGTCCCCGAATCGTCGCGGTGGAAGATCGTCGTCCCGGCACGATACTGGCGCGGGCGGAGCCGGGCCGTGAGCCAGTCGAGATCGGCGTCCGCCAGCGGTGCCAGGAAGGGCACGCGGCGCAGCGTGGCGATTGCGGACATGCCCCCTGCTTTCTCTGATGCCCATCGTCGATCGTCACCGTCGATTGTACGCCATCTCGGCCAGCAGTTGATGCCGCGCGCGGTTGCGGCACGCCGTTGCAGATGCGACACTCAAGGCACGAATGTGGGCTTGCGAAGAGCGCGAAAGGATCGTTGCGATGCGTTTCAAGGACTCGCTGCTGGGGCTCCCCGCCTACCGCCCTCCGCGCGCCGCCGTGCCGGGGGCCGCGCCGCTCGCGCGTCTCGGCGCGAATGAGAATCCACTCGGGCCGTCGCCGCGCGCGGTCGCCGCGATGGCCGGTGCGCTATCGCAGGTCCACCGCTACTCCGATGCCGGTTCGTGGCCGCTGCGCCAGACCCTCAGCGCGCACTTCGACATCGCGCCGGAGCAGATCTTTTGCACCAACGGCTCGGATGAGTTGATCTTCCTCCTCTGCAACAGCTTCCTCGAAGCCGGGGATGAGGCGGTGATCGCCGATGGTTCGTTCATCAGCTACACCATGCGTGTCATCGGGGCGGGTGGCCTCCCGGTCAAGGTGCCGCTGCGCGACTACGCGCACGATCTGGACGCGATGGCCGACGCGCTCACCGATCGCACGCGGCTGATCTTCATCTGCAACCCGAACAATCCGACCGGCACCACGATCGACTCGGCGGCGGTCGCGCGCTTCCTCGCGCGGGTGCCGGACGACGCGCTGGTCGTCGCCGACGAGGCGTATGTCGAGTTCGTGGCCGACGGCGATACGCCCGATTTCCTGGCCGAGGTCCGCGCGGGGCGGCGTAACCTGATCGTCCTCCGCACCTTCGCCAAGATCTACGGCCTCGCGGGGCTGCGCCTCGGCTATGCGTTCAGCTCGCCGGAGGTGATCGCCTACCTCGATCGCGCCCGCACCGTCTTCAACGTCAATCTGCTGGCGCAGGTCGCCGCCCCCGCCGCCCTGGAGGACACCGACCACGTCGCGCGGGTCCGGGCGCACGCCGCCGCCGCGCGCGCGCGCTTCACCATCGAGCTGACGGCGCTCGGCCTGACGCCGATCCCGAGCGCGACGAATTTCATGGCGGTCGTCGTGGAGGACGACGCGGCGGTGGCGGCGGGGCTGTTGGAGCGGGGGATCATGGTGAACCCGTTGAGCGCCTGGGGGCTCCCCAACCACATCCGTATCTCGTTCGGCACCAACGAGGAGAACGAGCGCTTCTTCGTCGCCCTGCGCGAGGTGTTAGGGGCCGTCCCCGCTGCGGTCTAAACTTGTTATGTTGATGATGCCGCGCCGCGTGACCGAGGCGCCGCGCCCGATCGCGCTGCGCGCCGAGGAGTGCTGTCAGCGATGGCCGAGTTGACCCATTTCGACGAGACGGGCCGCGCCCGCATGGTGGACGTTGGCGACAAGGAGGCGACGCACCGGATCGCCGTGGCCGGTGGCACGGTGCGGATGGAGGCCGCGACGGTGGCGATCATCCGCGAGGGACGGGCGGCGAAGGGGGACGTGCTGGGGGTGGCGCAGGTGGCCGCGATCATGGCGGCCAAGCGCGCGCACGAGATCATCCCGATGTGCCACCCGCTGCTGCTGACCGCGATCAACTGCGCGTTCGACTTCGGCGCGGACGGGCGCTCGATCGCGATCACCGCGCGCGTGGAGACGCGCGGGCAGACCGGCGTGGAGATGGAGGCGCTGACCGCCGTCAGCGCCGCCGCCCTGACGATTTACGACATGGTCAAAGCGGTGGACCGCGCGATGACGATCGAGGATGTGCGCCTCCTCTACAAGAGCGGCGGCAAGAGCGGCACCTTCGAGCGCGCGGAGGATGAGTAACCCCCCCCCCCACTTGCCCCCCGGTCGGTCCTGTTGCGCTGTCAGAAGGAGGAACGATGACCACGCTGACCCCGGAGATGCTCGCCGATGGCCTCTTGCCGGGCGACCCGCAACTCGCGCCCGATGGGCGGCATGTCGCCTACACGGTCGCCCCCGCCGGGCGCAGCGAGACGGGGCCGCAGACGGCCCTCTGGCTCGTCGCCGCCGATGGCGCGACCCCGCCGCGCCGCCTCACCGCCGGTGTCTCCGACGACACGATGCCGCGCTGGTCGCCGGATGGCGCATGGCTCTACTTCCTCTCCGATCGCGCTAAACGGGGCGAGACGCAGGTGCAACGCCTGTCATTGGCGGGGGGCGAGGCGGAGGCATTGACCGACTGGCAAGGGGGGGTGTCCGCTTTCGCGCCGCTGGCCGACGGCCATACCCTCGCCCTGCTCGCCACCGACCCGCTGACGGACGAGGATGCGCGCCGCGAGCGCGAGCGCGACGACGCGATCGTCTGGGGGGAGCGCCTGCGCCCGCGCCGCCTGCGCCTCCTCGATCTGGGGACGCGCGCGATCCGCACAGTCGAAGCATTGGGGGAGCGGCACATCGCCGCGCTCGCCCCCGCGCCCGCTGGGACGCAACTCGCCGTCATCCACTGGCCGAGCCCTGACATCGACAACATGGCCCACCCGACGCCGCTCGCGCTCGTCGATGTGGCGAGCGGGGCGGTCAGCGAACTCGCCACGCTGCCGCTCGTCGGCCAGAGCATCGTCTGGGGTGGCGCGGGCACCGCGCTGGCCTACATCGCCCCGGCGGTCGCGGGCGGCGTCTCCGGCAATGCCCTCTACCTCTTCACGTTGGCTGAAGGCACGCCGCGCCGCCTCGTCGCCGATCTCCCGGCCTGCCCCGCCGCCCTGACGTGCCAGGGGACCGGCCCGATCCTCGTCACCGTCGCGGATGGCCTCGACACGACCGTGCAGCGCCTCGATCTGGTCGCGGGCACGCTGACCGAGTTGAGCCGCCATGCGGGCGAGCTCGCCGCACCGACCGTCAGCGCCGACGGGGCGACCATCGCCGCCGTGCGGAGCACGCCGGACGGCCCGCCGAACGTCTGGGCCGGTCCCGTTGCGGGGCCGTTGTGTCGCCTGACCGACCTCCGCCCCGAACTGGCGGGGATCGTCTGGGGCGCGCAGGAACGGCTCGCCTGGACCGCCGCCGATGGCCTCGCCCTCGATGGGCTGCTGATCCTGCCGCCCAGTAAGGCGCGCGCCGATGGGCCATTCCCGCTGATCGTGTTGGTGCATGGCGGGCCGTACGCGCGCTTCGCGGACGATTTCCAGCTGGCGAGCGGGCGCCCGTCCGCGCAGTGGCTCGCGCAGGGGGGGTATGCCATCTTCCTCCCCAACGAGCGCGGCGGCATGGGGCACGGCGCGGACTTTGCCTACAGCGTCGCGGGCCGGGTCGGGTTGGAGGATTGGGACGATATTCTGGCCGGGCTCGACCGCCTGATCGCGGAGGGGGTGGCGGCTCCGGGCCGCCTCGGGATCGGCGGCTGGAGCCAGGGCGGCTTCATGACGGCCTGGGCGGTCGGGCAGGACGCCGAAGGGGCGTCGCCGCGCTTCCGCTGCGGTGTGATGGGCGCGGGGGTCAGCGATTGGGGGATGATGGTCGCGGAGAGCGATCTGCCGACCTTCGAGGCGGGGCTCGGCGGGAGCACCGGCTGGGAGGGGATCGGCCCGCACCAGCACGATCGGGTCAGCCCGATCTCCTTCATCCACCGCGTCAAGACCCCGGTGCTGCTGCTGCACGGTGAGCGGGATGAGCGCGTGCCGGTCGGTCAGGCGCAGTTCTTCGCGCGCGGCCTGCGACGTTACGGCGTCCCGAACGAGTTGGTGATCTACCCGCGCGAGCCGCACGGCCTGCGCGAGCGCGCGCACCAGATCGACGCCACGCGGCGTCAGCGCGCCTGGTTCGATCGCTGGCTGGCGAATGACGAGCGCGGGTAGCATCGCGCGGGCTGCGCCGCCTACAATTGCCCGGCGGCAAAAGTGCCGCGTCGCGCGCGGGTCATCGCTGGCCGATGACCCGCCGAGAGGAGGGCTGGATTGAGTACGGCGAACGAGCCTCAGGAGCAGCAGACCGCGTCGGGTCTGCGTTACATCGATTTCGGCGGCGGTGATGGTGCGGCGGCGAAGGACGGTGACAACGTCTCCGTCCATTACGTCGGCACCCTGGAGAACGGGCAGAAGTTCGATAGCTCGCGTGATCGCGGGCAGGCGTTCCCCTTCCCGCTCGGCGCGGGGCGCGTGATCAAGGGCTGGGACGAGGGCGTGGCCGGGATGCGCGTCGGCGACAAGCGTCGCTTGATCATCCCGAGCGATCTCGGCTACGGCAGCCGTGGCGCGGGCGGCGTGATCCCGCCGAACGCCACGCTGATCTTCGAGGTCGAACTCCTCGGCATCAACTGATCGATCCGCTCACCAGGGCACGCCGGGATTTCCCTCCGGGGTAGGTCTTCGGCGTGCCCCGGGTTGCTATTGGCAAGCGTACCGTGTACACTATGCCTGTTGCGTTGTGACGCGCCTCTCTCCGGGAACAAAACCCCCGCAGTAGCGTTATACAATCAAGGAATCGCGCGGTTGACACTTCGACGTCAGGACGCCGCGCCCCGCAATGTGTGTTATGAGAAACACGAACCGCGTCATTCCTGACGGACGTGGTGGAAGGAATATTTCCGTTTGACCTCGTTTTCCGAATTCAACCTCGCGCCCGCCACGCGCGCCGCACTGGCAGAGATGGCGATCGATACCCTCACCCCGATCCAGGAAATGGCCCTCCCGCAACTCCTCGCCGGTCGTGATATCATCGGGCAGGCCCGCACCGGCTCCGGCAAGACCCTCGCCTTCGGTATCCCACTCGTCGAACGGGTCGATCCACGCATCCGGGCCGTACAGGCGCTCGTCCTCGCCCCGACGCGCGAACTGGCGATGCAGGTCGGCGGTGTGCTGGAAGCCCTCGGCAAGGGGCGCGGTATCCGCACGACCCTGATCTACGGCGGTCGCGCGTTCGGGCCGCAAGAGGCGGCGCTGCGCGGCGGGGCACAGATCGTCGTCGGTGCGCCCGGTCGTGTCCTCGACATGCTCCGGCGTGGCGCGCTGAGGCTGGATCGTCTGCGCTACCTCGTCCTCGATGAGGCCGATGAGATGCTCGACCGCGGCTTCGCGCCCGATGTCGAACGGATCATCTCCCACGCCCCGCGCGAGCGGCAGACGGCCCTCTTCTCGGCCACCGTCCCGCCGTGGGTCCACGAGACCGCCGCGCGGCACCTGACCAACCCGGCGACGGTACAGGTCGATTCCCGCCCGGAGGATGTCCCCCAGATCGAGCACGTCGTCTACGATGTGCCGGAAGGGGCGAAGCTCGATATCCTGAAGCGCCTGCTCGATACGCGCGGCGATGGGGCGACGATCGTCTTCGGGCGGACCAAGCACGGCGTCAAGAAGCTCGGTAAGCAGCTCGAAGGGCTCGGCTATCCGGTGGCGGCGTTGCAGGGCAATCTCAGCCAGAACGCGCGTGACCGGGTGATGGCCGACTTCCGTAACGGCACCGTCCGTATCTTGCTGGCGACGAACGTCGCGGCGCGCGGTATCGATGTCGAGTCGGTGGAGCAGGTGATCAACTTCGATCTGCCGGAATCGGCGGAGTTGCTGACGCACCGCGTCGGGCGTACCGGGCGCATGGGTCGTCAGGGGCGTGCAATCACCTTGCTGAGCCCCGAGGACAGCCCGAAGTGGCGGCAGTTGGAGCGCACCTCAGGGCGGCGTCTGCCGCGTCTCGCCTGGCGCGATGAGTATGCCACCACGCCGCCCGAGGTCGAGGCCGAGGCGATGGCGCAGCCCATGCGACCGGCTCCGATCGCGGCACGCCGCGTGCAAACCTATACCCCCGATAACTTCGGCGGGCGGAATAATCAGCCGGGTGGGGGCGTTGCAGTAACAGAGCGTCGTCAGGGCGCGCCGAGTCGGACATTCTCGACCACGGCTCGCTCGACTCCGTCGCCAGTCGCCTTCGCGCCTGACGAGCGGATCCAGCACACGATCGTTTGTGCGAGCTGCGGGCGCGAAGCGACGGTGCCATTCGTGCCGCGCACCGACCGCCCGGTCTATTGCCGGGATTGCTTCCGCCGCGAGGCCGCCCCCGAGGGGCGGGGCGGAGAGCCAACCGAGATGAATCGCCGTGCAGGTGGGCCACGTGTGTCCGCACCGACGCGGCGTGGGATGCGCTAAGGCGCGCATCTCTGAACTGCGACAGGAGGTTTCATGGCCCCGAACCGGCGACCAAATTATCCCGCGAAGAAGAGCAACGCCCGTCCGGCAGTACCGGGCGCGCCCGGTACGGTAGTCGCCGCGCCGGTCCGTAAGTCGAAGACCGATGCCATCACGATCGATGGCACCGTGGTCGATGCCCTGCCGAATGCGATGTTCACCGTCGAACTCGATAACGGCCACAAGGTGCTCAGCACCCTCTGCGGCAAGATGCGCACCCGGTACATCCGCGTGGCGCAGGGTGACAAAGTCACCGTCGAGCTGTCACCGTATGATCTGGCCCGCGGGCGGATTACCTTCCGCTATCGCTAAGAGTTGCCCGCTGGGGCGGTGCGGGGTACAGGTAGGCTAAGCACCTGTACTCCGCACTCCTCCCGGCGTGCGCCCTAGCTTCCATCCAGACCGGATGGAACCCTGATTCGTGATCGCGCTAGTCGATTGTCGTGGTGGTCCCCGGGCGACGCTCTCCCGTCTCTCGTTCCCGCTCACTCATTCACCGACTAGGGATCAAGGTCACTCCAACGTCTACCCCATTATTCATCCCGAAAGGTGTCAGAATGAGCTTCCAGGACAAGACCATCGCGTGTGTCGACTGTAACCAAGACTTTGTGTTCACCGCCGGTGAGCAAGAGTACTACGCGCAGAAGGGCTTCACCAACGAGCCGAAGCGTTGCGCCGATTGCCGTCGCTCGCGCAAGGCGCAGCAGGGCGGTGGCGGCGGCTATAGCAGCGGCGGAGGTTACAGCTCCGGCGGCGGCGGCGGCTACAGCAGCGGTGGTGGCGGCGGTTACGACCGTGCCCCGCGCCAGATGTTCTCTGCGGTGTGCAGCAACTGTGGCAAGGAGACTCAGGTCCCCTTCCAGCCACGCGGCGACAAGCCGGTGTACTGCTCCGACTGCTTCGCCGAGCGGCGTCAGTCGAGCAGCGGCTACAGCGGCGGCGGCGGCTACGGCGGCAACCGCTACTAAGGCGTTTCAGGTCGGGCGGCGGGAGAGCGTCGCCGTAGGTCTGAAACACTGTCGAATGAGCGCGGGACACACTGTGTCCCGCGCTCGTCGTTTAAGCGGTGCATCCGCTTTCGGCCCAAGGGCTTGCTCACGGTGGGGACGGCCCTCACCCCGGCTCGCAATTGCTCGCCACCCCTCTCCCTGAGAGGGAGAGGGGGCTGCTAGGTGACGCCGCAGCGTGGGGGACCAGAACCCAGCCCGCCTGGGCGGGCTTCGCCGGTGCCGCGAGGCACCCATAGCCGGGGACATTGTGCCCTTCATGGGTATTTTAATCCCCGGAACCTTCCACGGAAGCGGCGGCACTGCCGAAACCCTCACCCCCGCCGCCTGCGGGCGGCACCCCCTCTCCCCATCCGAGGAGAGGGGAAGGGGTGCCGCGATCGTGGCTCTCCAGTCCGCGTAGGCGGACTTCGTGGCGCAGCCTTCAGCCGGGACAGTTTGCCCTTCATGGGTACTTCAGTTCAAGGTCCATCCGACGCTAACGGTATTCCCCACGCCGTCGCTAGCCCGCACCCTACCTTTCCCCGCCCCATCATACTTGTCGCAGGACTTCACCATGTATGGCGTTACTCCTCCCGCCGCCCGACGTAGAGAAGATGGCTCGCCAGCCCCAGGATGCTCGGCTCCGCTGCCACGTCGAGCAGCACGCCGAGCGTCGCTTCGTAGGTCGCCGGATCGTCGCGCGCCAGTTCGGCCAGGTGCGGTTGCAGATCGGGCGCGGCGCTCTCCGAGGCGAGCAGCGTCAGCTGCGTGAAGCCGTGCGCGGCGAAGAAGGGGGCGATCTCCTCCGGGCGAAAGCCGTAGCCGCCGGTGAAGCGCCCCGGCTCGTCGTTGATGAAAACGCCGTCAGATAGCACGCGCGCCACGAACTCCGGCGCTGCCAGGTGGCGGCGCTCCGTCTGGTCGGCGATCGTGCGGCGCAGGAAGGCGAGGCGCGGCATCAGCGCGGCGAAGAGGAGGCCGCCCGGTCGCAGCACGCGCGCCACTTCCGCCGCCGCGCGTTCTCGCTCCGCCGCTTCGGTGAGGTGGTAGAAGGGGCCGAGGGCGAGCGCGGCATCGAAGCTCCCCGCGTCCCAACGCCCGAGATCGCGCGCGTCGGCCTCCACGATCGCCGCGAGGGACGGCCCCGCCGCCGGGGTGCGCGCCCGCGCGATCGCCAGCAGCGTCGGCGAGAGGTCGGCCAGCGTCACGCGATGCCCGCGCGCGGCCAGCCAGTGGGCGTAGCGCCCTGGTCCGCCACCGATGTCCAGCACCGTCGCGCCGGGCGGCAGGTGCGCCGCGATCGTGCGGCTATTGATCGCGAGTTCGAGCGCGCCATCGTCCGCGCGTTCGAGGCGCGCCCACTCGCGCTCGGCGTAGCCCTCGTAGTAGGCGCGTACCGCGTCACCATCGCCCATCGTCCTCTCCCTCCGCCGTGAACCTGACGTTCCTGTTGTCTGATGCTAGAGATAGCATGGTGCAGGCATGGCGGCACCGTCCGATGGGACAGTCAATCGCGGTCTGTCCGGCCTGTGGCGTGGCGCGGGCACGGTGAGTTGGCATGATTGCTGCGTTCGGGGAGAAAGAACGGGCGCATCGTCGCGCGCGTAACGCGATGAGGAGGGGACATGAGCGGCACTGTCTGGGAGCCGGGTCGGCAGATGGGCACCCAAGAGGAGACGAACGGCGCGCCGAGCGATCTGGCCGACGCGACACACGAGCCGAACCAGAGCTACGATCGCCAGGAGCTAGAGGGCGGCACCGCCGCGCAACTCCCGGATGCGATAGCCCGAGTGCGGCGATCGCTCGGTGAGGCACGCGCGAGCACCGAGCGCGTGGTGGTGGACCGCCTGATCGCGGATGTCGAGGCGTTGCTCGTCAGCGTCGAAGGGGTGGGCACTTCGGATCAGTCCGAGTCCCCCACGGCCACGGCCCCCGCCGATCTGGAGCAGTAACGCACTTCACCAGTCTCGAAACACCGCGCCGCCCCTACAATGCGGGGGCGGCGCGGTATTTGCGTTTCGTTCCGCTCTCCTATCGTCCAGCGATAGGTTGGGGATGTTGTATCGACACAGCGCCCCGTCAGCCCTGGGCCGCACCGCTGGCAACCGCGTGGGGCGCTGACGCCTCGGCTGCCCCACGCGCTATGCGCGCCGCAAAGCGCACTACGAGCGAGCGCGGCACGAAGCGCGGTAGCTGGGCCAACAGGTAGTTCTGCCATCCGTCAATGGTGTAGCCCCGCCCGCGCTCCAGGGCATGCAGGCCGCTGGCAACGACCTGCTCGGGGCGGCGTACCGCGCCCGTCGCGCCCCCCTGCGCCGCATCGAAGAAGCCCGTGGCGGTTTCGCCGGGGCAGAGGGCGAGGACGCGCACGCCCTGTTCCCGCACCTCCCCACCAAGCGCCTCGGTGAACGAGAGGACGAATGCTTTCGTCGCGCCGTAAAGGGCCATGTACGGGAGTGACTGAAAAGCCGCCAGTGAGGCCACGTTGATAATGCCGCCACCGCCGCGCGCCTGCATTGGCGCGACGAGCGCGCGGCTCAGCTCGACGAGCGCGGTCATATTCACCGCCATCATGTCCTGGATACTCGCTGCTGGTTGCTCACCCAACGCGCCGTAATGCCCGAAGCCCGCGTTGTTGATCAGCAGCTCGACCGTCAGCCCCTGCACACGCACGGCCTCGATGATCTCCTGCGCCGCCCCGGCGTGACTGAGGTCGGCCGCGATCACCGTCGCCCGTACACCATGCTCGCGCGTCAGGGTCTCGGCCAGCGCACGCAGGCGTTCCTCCGAACGGGCGACGAGCACCACGTCCATGCCCCGCTCGGCCAGCTCCTGTGCGAAGGCGAGGCCGATCCCCGACGAGGCTCCGGTGATCAGTGCGGTCTTCCCGCGATAGCTCCAGCGTTCCCCGCTTGCCATCCGTGTTACCCTCCTCTTGATGGTGGCCCGCCTCGATGGCGACCCTATCTTTACAATGTAAAGATAGGCGATGATCTTGGCAGTGTCAAGATCGGATGTGTGGGAGATGCTGGTGTGAGCAAGAGGGGTCTCTATCATCACGGGGATCTGCGACAAGCGCTGCTCGACGCGGCGTTGGCGGTGGCGCAGGAACAGGGCGTGGAGGCGGTGACGCTGCGCGAGGTAGCCCGGCGGGCGGGGGTGAGCCACGCCGCGCCCTATCATCACTTCGCCGATAAGGCGGCGTTGCTGGATGCCCTCACGGTGCAGAGCTATGGCGCGCTAACCGTCGCAGCGCGCGCCGCCGCCGATAGCGCGCCGGGCGATGCGCTCGCCCAGCTCGGGGCGATCGGCGTGGCCTACGTCCGCTTCGCCCTGGACCATCCCGCCGCCTTTCGTTTCCTCTATCGCCCCGGCATGGTGGGGCGCGATGCGGTCCTCAAGGGCTGGGCGGGCGATGCCGAGAAGAGCGCGGCGGCGCAGGGCGGCTACGAGGTACTCCGCGACGTCATCACCGGCGGGCAGCGTGACGGCGTGCTCGTTGCTGGCGATCCCGAGACGCTTGTGGTGACCGTCTGGGCGACGGCGCACGGACTGGCGGTTCTCCTCGGCGATGGCGTGTACGGCGAGTACCCGGCCGGTGGGACCGAGGCGGACAACCTGGCTGCGCTGGTGTTCTCGACGCTGATCGCCGGCCTGCGGGTGTGAACTCGTCTCGCCCGCCAGAATGGCGGCGACCGGTGTCGGATGCGAGCGTGCCCTGGCGCTCGACAGACCACTCGGTGTGCTTCCGTGCAGAATGCCGCACCGCTATTGCAGGTGTTACCGCTCGCCAGTCGGCTCCAGATTGAGCCCCACGATCTGCATCAGCGTCAGCGCATTGGTCGATGTGGCGATGCCAGGCCGCGCCTGATAGTCGAAGCGCATCGTCGGGCCGTCCGGGCCGACCGCGAATTCCTCGGTGAAGTAGATCGGGCGCGCGGTCGTCGCGATCTCCGGCGCGTCGGCGAGAGCGAGGTCGTGCGTCGAGACGACACCGAGCGCCCCCTGACCCACCAGATGGCTGATGATCCGCCGCGCCGCGATCTGTCGCTCGGCGGTGTTGGTCCCTTGCAAAATCTCATCGAGCAGATAGAGCATCGTGCGGTCCTTGTCGCCGCGCAACGCCCCCGCCGCGTCCACGATCGCTTTCAGGCGCTGTAACTCGGCCATGTAGTAGGAGACGCCCTGCGCCAGCGAGTCCTGGATCCGCATGCTCGTCCAGAGGGCGACCGACGGCGTGCGGAGCGCTCCCGCGCAGACCGGGCCGCCCGCCCCCGCCAGCACCTCGTTCAGCCCGAGCGAGCGGAGGAGGGTGCTCTTGCCGGACATGTTGGAGCCGGTCACCAGCACGAACGAGCCCGCCGGGCCGACGACCAGATCGTTGCTGACACGCGCCCCGTCGGCGAGGAGCGGATGGCCGAGCGCGGTCGCCGTGATCACCGGCTCGCCCGCCGCCACGACCGGGAAGGTCCACTCCGGCTGCGCGTGCGCCAGACCGCCGAGCGCGGCCAACGCCTCGACCTCGCCGAGCGCGCCGAGCCAGCGCCGCGCCCGCCCGCCCGCCGCGACCTGCCACCCTTCCAGCGCCACCAGCACCTGCACATTCCAGAGGAAGAGCGATTGCATGATCGCGTTCGAGAGGGCGCTCGGGGGGATGATCAGGCGGCAGAGGCGTTCGAGACGGCCCATCTGCCGGTAGGCCGAGAGCCCGTCCGCGCTCAGATCGACCTCCAGGCGCGCGAGGGTCGGGTCGGGGAAGTCCGCGCCATCGAGCACGCCGAAGGAGGCGGCGTAGTGGCGGAAGGCTCCCTCCTGGCCCATCAGCGCGACCAGGCGCGCGCTGACCTGTCCGTTGAGGCTGAACGCCAGCAGGACGTTGGCGAAGAAGAAGAAGGTATAGAACGGGAAGGTCACGATCCCGGTCAGCCAGAGGATCAGGGCGACCCAGAAGGCGACCGGGAAGAGCCGCGCCGCCCAAACCAGCGCCGGGCGGCGGATCAACCACGGCTCCCCCTCGGCCCAGCGCAGGAATGGCTCGGGATCCGACGAGGCTCCCGTCGCCACCCGCCCGACCATCTGGAGGCGGTCGCGCAGGTCGATCCGGGGGGCCAACTCGGCGACCGCCCCCTGCCGTGCCAGGATCGTCGGCGGGTCGGCGGGCGTGAGCAGCCAGTCGTGCAGGGCCGCTTCGCCCGGCCGCGTGCCACCGGGATAGAGGAGGTGGGAGAGGGACGCGGGGCCGAAGAGGTCGAGATCGCTGGCGAAGGGATGGTGCGCCGCCGCGCGCCGCGCGCTCCGCAGCGGCAGCCGCGCCCAGTCGCGCCGGAGCCGCCAGCCCGCCTCCTCGTTGATGGCGCGCAACTCTTCCGCCTGTCGCCGCGCCACCCCGAGTTGCGCGTGGTGCCGCACGAGGACCAGGAAGACGACCAGGAGCAGCGCGGCGAGCACGCCGACGAGCGGCAAGGCGGCGCGGATCGCCCAGATCGCGCAGGCGACCGCGAGGATGAACGCCAGCAGGCGCAGATTCGCCACGCGGTTCCAGCGCACGGTGAGCCCGTCGCGCTCGCGCGCGAATTCTTCCTGGCGCGCGGCGTAGAGCGTCGGCGGTCCCGTGGTGACCGCGTCACCGGTCGCGCGGATCACCGTGCCCGCCCCGTCGATCGTCGCCATCGTCGCTCCATCGCGCGGCATCGTCAGCGCTGCCGTACTCTGCCATAATGACGAGCGACGAAACCATTTCGTCACCCGACCGGTCATTCCTCTTCGCTCGCCGGGAGGCGCATGAACGAACTGCCCCGCGCCCCACTCCTCCGCGATGCCTGGTCGGTGCGCCGCCGCGAAACCCTCGCACGGCAGGTGGCACTCGCCGAAGGTCCGCCGATCGGCGCGGTCGTCTTCGACGCCTACGGCACCCTGTTCGACCTGGCTGCGGTCGAGCGGGCCTGCGCGGCGCTCCTGCCCGATCCGGCATCGTTCGTCGCCCTCTGGCGCGCGAAGCAGCTCGAATATAGCTGGCTGCGCGCGCTGATGTGTACCTACGCCGACTTCGACCGGATCACCGCCGAGGCACTCGATCATGCGCTGGCCCACCATGCGTTGCGGCCCGCCGCCGCCGCGCGCCGCGAACTCCTCGCCGCCTGGCTGGCCCTCGACCCGTTCCCGGATGTCGCGGACGCCATTGCGCGGCTGAGCGGCCTGCCGTTGGCGATCCTCTCCAACGGCACCCCCGGCGCGCTGGCGGTGCTCCTCGCGCGGGGCGACCTCGGCGGCTCCTTCGCGGCGATCCTCAGTGCGGACACCGTGGGGCGATACAAGCCGCAGCCGGAAGTCTATGCCCTCGCGTCCGCCGCCCTCGATTTGCCCGTCGCGCGCATCCTCTTCGTCTCGGCCAACGGTTGGGACGCCGTCGGGGCACAAGCGTACGGCTTCCCCGTCGCCTGGTGCAACCGGGCAGGGCGTACGCCGGAGACGCATGGCCCCGCCCCGACGCTCGAAGTGCGCGACCTCGGCCAACTCGCCGAGGCGCTGGGGCGTTGATTCTGCCTGAGAGTTTGTGAATCAATCGCCTTCGGGGGGAAAGGCCGTGAGGTGGCCCGTCTGGGGGGGTGCCCTGCGCCCCCGGTCGTCCGGGTTCCCACGGGCGTGAGCCGCAGGGGCCGGTGAGCGGG
>JAABUP010002002.1_pt1 | contig 41210 bp, 48 predicted proteins | sample 5559201 | NCBI WGS metagenome assembly JAABUP01 (sample SAMN10711887, study PRJNA513373) | rock metagenome | isolation source: Antarctica rocks | place: Antarctica
CTGACTGAAGTTGTGAAGAAGAAGAAGAAGAAGAAGAAGAAGAAGAAGAAGAAGAAGAAGAAGAAGAAGAAGATTATAACCTTTGTGCTTGTGGAGCTTTTTTAGTCCCGAGACGGCTGCCTGGCTAGCAAACATGTATGCCTAATGCAATAGATGCCGAAGTCCATGATGGACTCATGCTTCGCAGAGCTTCCTGATCACATTCTGAGCTCTTGCTTGCGCTTGACATCGTTTGAGGCTAAGCTGCGATGCCAGCAAGTCTGCACGAGCTGGAGGAGCCTTTTCAAACGCTCTGCAGCATCTGGCGATGCCTGCGAAGCCCTGCTTTCCAATTTATGGGGTGGTGCCTTGACATTGTATGTATCTGAACCAACCAAGAGGCGAACAAGGACTCAAGTTGCTGATATCCAAACACATGGATCCAAACAAGCAACAGTCGTACACCTGATGACGACAGTAGGACCGCTGTCTTTGCACAACGAGGCTTGTCTGCATTGGATCGCTCAACAAGCAATGAATTTTCGTAATGTTTGTATCAAGATTCAGGCAGTCTTGCCTGCACAGCTGATGCCTCTTGTTGCAACAGCACTGAAAGCAGCAGCTGCTGTGGCACCTTCTGGATGGCAACTGGAGCTTGATGCAGGTGAGAAAACACGGGCAACAAATTTGAGCTAAGCTGATATTACAGCAAGTCTGCAAGTTTTGAGTAAGCTTGCCAAGTGACTCACACAGTACCATGGTATGCAGATTTTGACATCACAGACCCTCAAATTGGCTGTCAAGAGCTTGCAGGGGTGTTGAAACATTGGAAAACAGACATAGCGTATGTACAGCAACTTTCTTGTCTGACACAATTGACTCATCTGTCTTGTACTGCTCAATCTGAGCTTGGCTCTCTGGAGGAACTTCAGCAACTTTCCCTGCTGCAGACACTTAGGTTGTCCAGGCTGTCCTCAGTATCCAGTCATGTTCACAATCTCAAGTTTGTACAGAGCCTGGAGTTGCATGGAGTTGAAGAAGAGGTCTGCAACATTGATAGCTACACACAGCTTACCCATCTCTTTATACGTTGTAAGGATACAGTGAAGGAAGTACTACTGCCATTCGGCAATGGTGTTCAGCTGCAAACACTTACCATACACGGTCCTGGCCGTGATCATGAGCACATTTTCCACCTCAGAAACCTCACTTCTGCAACTGGTCTTGAGGAGATGAGCTTGTATAGCACATCTCCCCAAAACATTGGGCAAGCGGGCTTGTCAGCTTTGCCTTTTCTGACGAGCCTTCTGTTCATGAGCCCGGATTGTGCTTTGCTCCATACTCTCTCACTGTGTAGTAGCTTGCAGGGTCTGTATGTACCAGACTGTAAGCAGACAACGTTTCCGTCAAACCTTTCACTTCTTACTCAACTTAAGGACCTGATGATAAAGGGATGCAGCTTTGCCCATTTCCCAGACTGCCTTTTGCACTTGTCCCAGCTTGAGAGTCTAGTCGTATGCTGCAACAAACCTGCTTTTCACCTGAGCAACAGCATACTATGCCTTGCGAAATGGCCAAACCTCAAACTTCTGAGTTTCAGTAACTACTATTACAATTTTCCGGAATTGCTGTTTTCAGTTGAGTCACAGCTGCTTTTATATCAGCTGCAGAAACAGCTGAGAGATTGCAACTCATCTTGCAAGTTTCAGTCACATATGATTTGCCTCTCTTTCAAGATGGTTGTTCAAACAGCTTTTCAATTGTGGTGAGCTGCAGTACTGCGGTATAGTATGTCAGCATGCTAAAATTGCATGTGTCACAGTGTTCGACGTGTCTATGTATAGCTATGGATGGAAACACATGTGCACTTTCACTCATCCTTTCACTTCATCGCTAGTGCAAGTTTGAGAAGTTTGTCTTGGATTCGTACCTAAGAAAAAGACCCTGCTTTGCCATATGGACGCTTGATCAACATGAGCACAGGGTCTAGACCTTCAAGATACAATGTGGCATTTTACAGTCATGCCCTGCAGGAATGTTTTTGAGCTACCTAGCTGGGCCTATCCGTTCTTTGAGTGGCGAGCTAATTGTCAGTGCCTCCCTGCATGTGGCCCTCAACGGAGTCTGAATGTCAGTCTGTGAGTCAGTCCCTGCATGTCGTTGACGTCATTAATGACACACTATGCTACAGCTTCACGCAGCTGGAGCAAGCAGAGGCGCGATATCAGCAGCGGCTGAGTCCACCAAGCAGAGTCAGTGGACTGTCGCAGCGCGCTCTATCTGGTTCTTCGTACCCACTTCATCAACATCAGCATGAGTGCTGACACCAACTCCGCGCAGGACTCTCCGATCACCTTCAACACCTTCAAGCAGAATTTTGACTCGAAGGACGAAAAGGACAGGTAGACACGTCTTGAGCCCATGCACAACCCATCTGATTGCCACAAGAGGTCACGTATGCTGAGCGCACCAACAAAGACACACCGCAGTTGTAGCCTGATCAGGAGCCCCGTTGCTCACCTGCCTGTCGCAAGCTTTGAATGGCTTGGCATGGCTGAGCGTGAACGCTGACTTTTACTTTATGTCCAGTACAATGCTGCCGTACGCAGCAAGTACGCCCTTCAGGTCTTTGTCGCCATAGAGAAAGCATGCACGCCATAGAGATCGCATACACGCGTTTTCAGTATCACGATATGCTGTTTTCAGCACCCATATCCCTGCCAATGCCAATCCTAACTTTGTTTGCAACTTTGCGACAGAGTTCTCTGCTCTGTGTAGGCGCTTGTATGTGATCCATGCACATCCTTATTTCCCATACAGCACAGAAGCTGACCAAGAAAAGGCTCACAAGTTCCAGGCTGCTATCAAGGCCAGGTTTGCAGATGAAAGCGGTGTGAAGTTTGGCGCCATCCATCCAAAGGCGCTAGGCCCCCATCCAATGCCACAGTTTCAAATCACCTTCACCAAATACCATCTGGTGGATGTCCTTCCATGGCTGATGTTTAACCGCCCAGAGGAATTTAGCATCCTGGTGCACCCTTTCACTGCTAAACCGGTACTTACTCTTGCAATGGGTGCCAGCTGACAAACGCTCTGTCAGACCCTACCAATATCGCCATGCATTGCTGCTGAGGTGCAGCATAAGTCACACATGTTTTGCCACACACATATTCATATACATTGCAGCTAGTACCTCAATCCCACATTTATGCACCTGTTGCAGCTCTGACTGGTAATGCATCATCAACTTGCTGCGGCTGCATTCGTGCACGCTGCAATTTCAGATGATTGTTCACACCGTGTTCACAACTCAACAAATGCATACGCTTACAGGCAGAAGATCATGACTCCAGTGCTGTCTGGCTGGGCAAGCAGCTGCAGTGTCATCTGCAGCCCATGGAGCAGCTGGAGCAGCATGTTGCAACAGAAGTCCAGGCTGGCAAAGACGAAGCTGCTCTTCTCTGGCGATTTGTCTAAGCTGTCATGGCATTGTGAGCCGCATGTACAATCCTGTATACTAGGGACGCAAGCTGTATATCATGCAGTGAGACAGAAATAGCTGCCACATTTGAAATCAGCTGTACAGCAATGTTAGCTGTGAAGTACAGACTGGAAGAGGGTTTCTGCAATTCTGAATCAAACAAGCAAATCGAAGCTCAAGCCTGCATGAGACTAAAGTACCTAGGGTTGCTGTCTACTGTACCTGAGGCTGTTGTAATGCAATATGGCTGTGTTGCATGAAAGCCTGAATTCAAATTCGAATAATGCATAAATGCATATACATGCAAGCAAAAGCTGCACATACATTGCGAGACACACATTTCTGCTTTGGCAGGTCTCCTCAGCAAGTGCTGACGGTATTCTTGACGCTGTGCTGCACAGTGTCCTGAACTTGTCACTAGGGCTGCCTGCAGAATCACTAGTACATGGCATTCACCACAGATTGACAATGTGCTTGCAAGTCGATGGTGCAATTGCAAGTCGATGGCGCTGCTTTTTGTCTCTGCTGCATTGCTTCTTGTGTCAGCTGCCACTCAGTCAAGCTTTTGGCATCCGCAGGTTTGGTTGCATGCAGTGGATGCAGTCATCAGCAATGTCACAGCTGGTACCTTAGCATCTGACAAGGCTTGCTGGTGGTTGCAACTTGCAAGCAGAGCATTGCACTTCTCCTATGCATTTAGATTCCACAGACATCGCAGCACCTCTTTTCAAACGCACAGCAGTGCTGTGACAGGCAGAGTGCTGATCTGCCGTTGCATATGGCTTGACGGCAATGCTTCTATAACTCAACGATGACCTGCCATAATTGCTGACCCGTACCATGTCAACGCCGGAAGTCAGCAAGCGAAAGCCCGACGATCTGATATCGCGCACCTGTAAAATAGACGCCGGTACTGAACTTACCAATACAAACAAAGGTGAGCATAGCGCTCACACCTTATGCGCAGCTGGGGATTTTTTTTCAAGGTCCAATGGTGTGGATGTAAGTTGTTGATCAATGTTGACCAGGCTCCAGACCGCGTAAGAGAAAGTCTCCTGAGCATCCTCATGGCCGCTCGGATGCTCTCAGTAGAGAGGATGACGGAAGTCATTGGGTCTTCCCCGAAGTGCCGCAGGCAAGCAAAGGTCTCTCCTGGTATAGTCCTTTTGGCAGGTCAAAAGGGCTGACAGCACAACTGCTTATTGCAGGATGAAGCCTCCAAGCAGTGGCCAGATCGCACTACAGCAGTCTGGAGTGCAGATGCATTCCAATCTGGTACAAGCAGCAGGAAGCGAAACAGGCTTGCTGGAGAAGTACCAGTAAGCATGAAAGCTACTGACCTGTTCCATGTTGGGTCTGCAATTAATGCATCGGCGGACTTTGCAAGGCACCGCACTTGCTCTAACAATGAGGTGTACTATTTCTAATGCCATGCTGCACAGGTGTTCAGAAGCATGCCAGCTGTGGCTCACTTCTCTGCTGTGAGGTTTGATGAGGAAAACAATGAGGTCAGATACACAATGCAATCCTCTTGGCATTCAAGAAGCACCATTGCTTGCATGCTTCATCACACCTTCACCTTGCAAGATAGACTGTTTGCCCCTGGCGCATCACATGCTGGCACGTATAGCTGTGGCACAGAAACTGCATGCACATTCATAAGCCGCAAAAGCTGACACAAATGCAAAACCAATGGTTTGCATGCTGTAGATCATGGAACTTGGTTTGAGAGACTTTGTTGAAGTCAGCTATGCAGACGAGGGTGGTCAAGACCATCTTGGTATTATGGAGATTAACGAACTTTTTGAAGACTCTCAGGTGACAGTCAACCTGCATTCTCATTGCGCGCACAAACATACTGCCTGCCCTTTTTATCCAATATCATATATGCTGTACCCTTGTCTTCTGCACATCTGATGTTGGCAGCCAGCAATTTGTTCCTCTTGACATACACTTCACAGCTAGAGCTGTCTTGGCTGCAGCATAAAAGTGAGTTCCTGTGTTGCTGTTGTTGGTTCAGCACCATAGTGTAATGCAGCAGCCTTGATGCATGCCTGTGCTGCAGGGAGACCGGTGGTTTGTTGGCCACTGGTTCTATCGCACAGGGGAGACAGCGCTGGCAGTGCACAACAAGGACCTCTGGACAAACATTTCTAAGCAGCGCATCTTCCGTGCATCTGCTTATGACAACGGCCGAGACTACGCCACAATCTACCCTTTCACTGCCATTCACAGGTGACATGCTTGTCCCCGTTTTATCACTCATTCTAAGCATGCTGCTTTTCATGTGCCATGTGCCCTGCTTGCTGGCCTGCGTCTGAGCTTCAGACACATATTGATATGAGCACTGTCTTGCCATGCATCTGTTCTTGCAATCCAGACCACAGGTAAGTGGTGCAGCTAGCTACATCACCATGCAGGTGGTGGGTACAAGCTGGTAGACTTGCGGCAATAACAGTTCTGACCGCTACCAGCATCCAGCGTACCGTGCACACAAAATGTACAGTGTGTCCAATTGTTTGCGAACTGTCACAGGAAGGTGACCGTGAAGCACATTGTGCCTGGCTCAGAGCCTCCCACTGATGTAGACTACTGGTGGGAGCAGCAGCATGACAGGAGATTCTACACCTTTGTTGATGAGTATCCTGCAGGGAGCGCGCGCCAGTCTCAGCGTACTTCAACTCAGCCTCGGGTGCGCAAGCCTCTGCCTACACCAAGACATCTCATGCCATGACTGCTGACGCCATTGCTGTTCTGATCTTGTGGACAAGCACGTGCATGCTGCCTGACGCTTGTCTCTTGCTGGTGTTGCTGTGCACAAAGCTGGTTGGCCACATCATGGCTGTGCACATTGAGATGTCATTGCACTCATGATCATGGACAGATGATCCTGAGTGCAAACAAAATGGCATTGGTACAGGGTTCTTGAGTATTGCAATCAAGTTTGCACATCTTGAAAGTCCAGTTTGTAGTGAACAGTGCTACAAGCGCACACAGCTTTGCTTCTAACCAATGGCAACCCAAAAATGCTTTTCAGCAACAGGCTTGGATGGCTCAATCAGCATCAACCATATGGCCAGTGTCACATGTCTGTCCTGCTCTGCCACCAAAGCTGCACCGTAGACAGGACCTCGTCTTGCAGCATGCAGTTGCCATTCAGCCCTTGGAAACCATGCCCACAGTGTGAATCCACTCCAACAGTCCACAAAGCCATTGCTGTCTTGTGCAGACGCTCAGGTGTGCTGACTTCTATGCCGGCTGTGGAGGGTTGTCATTCATTGACAGGCAAACCGACAAGGTGAACATCACCACCAAGTGGGCAGTGGACTTCTGTGAGAGCATGACACTCAGCTTCAGAGCCAACTACCCTGAGACAGAGGTAATGCTCTGTGCCTCTGTACATGGTCAGCTGTCAACAATGTCTTTATAAAATTTCACTATAGACAGCTAAGCAGACCGCTTACATTCCTGACTGCCCAGTGAAAGGCTTCTTGCTCAAATGAACTACACTGCAGTCATTGTATGTCAGCACAACCAGACCTCCCCTTTGGATGATGGCTGCCCTCTAATCTGTCTCAAGATATCATAATAATAATAATAATTTACAGGCGTTCCAGCTAATCGTTCTTGCCAGGTACCTACTAGGTGTGCCTAAACCCTCAAGATGTCATGCAAGCTTCCAATAGGCCGTCATCATTGATCCCTTCAGCCAGTCAGTCAGTCAGTCATCCATTCAACCAGACATTCATGGGTCAGATGTGTGTCTTCTCTTTGGGTCAAGTACATACACCCCTGAGCAGCTCTCTGTTGCAGATCCTGTCTTAGCAGTCGGCTTGCCAGCAGTAATGTGTGCTTATGTGGTCTTTGTAAGATTAGGCATTCACCCCCAGCCCTTTGAGACTGTACTAGAAGTGTGCAGACTGCTCCTTCTGTAACAAGATGATCGTTGCTGCAGGTGTTCAAGACTGGAGTGGATGAGTGGCTGAGGCTGTGTCAGCTGTTCACAGTCCTGCTGCTCAAACACTGTGACAATGTTGATGTTGATGTTGATGAGGACCAGCTGCCCCCTTTGGTGCCGCCTGACTCACCTGCTAAAGGCAAGGCAGCGAAGGGCAAAGCTGCAGCAGCGAAGGGCAAGGCTGCTACAGCAAAGGGGGTGGCAGAGGCAGCAGCAGCCATCACAGACAGTCAGAAGGGGAAGTGTGCAAGGAAGGGTTTGCCTGCAGTTGAGAGTATTGAAGGTTTGCGCCTTGGGGACAGTGCTGAGCGAGGCAAAACAGGTAAGATGCCCTATGCTTGACAATTGTAGGCAGACCTGCTTTGGTGCTGTTGAGCTTGCACTGAGGTCCACATTGTGATCAACCTTGTCGAAGTACACATTCAGTTCCTTTTTGTCAATGTTTGGAAGAAGCAAAGGCAGCAGCTCAGTATTGAGTCATATTTAAAATGCACATTAAAAAGTGTGCAAACACACTGCAGTACGCAGCAAAGCCAGCTCGCGGAACCACTGTATCCAGATCTCAAAATGATGCACGCATCTTGGATGTCATGCATGTGATAAAAAACAGAGCGCGGGCTGCGCAGACTCACTGTGCTGTGCCTTTCTGTACAATGACATTGATATGTCCCAAGTATGCAAGCTGAGTTTGTGTCAAAGCCTGGGCAGGTTGCTTCCCCAAGTCTGGGGATGCACAAGACCACCTTGTCAAACATGCGACTTGCACAAGACCACCTTGTCAAATATGCGATTTGCACAAGACCACCTGTCACAAGTGCGACTTGCACAGCATAGCAAGGGCTGGCTGCAAGATGGCCTGGCCAGGATCACCATCCCTTCCACTGGTGGGCAGCCCGGTATAATACTTGGCTTCTCTTTAAATTGACGTCGAAAGGCGTAGTGTTTTCTTTTTCTGTTTTTCGCTTCCAGTGCACAAAGACCAGCCCATGCGTTCTGTCCCCAGGGCAAAGCAAGGGGTGCCTGTTGGAGTCTCTCACTGCCAGCAACTGCTGGCTGGAGGCCCTCATCAAGAGGCGAGGTCAGGAGGCAGCCTGGGAGCGTCTCCATGAAGCACAGGTGCCAGATGACCTCCTGGCTGCCTTTGTGCAGGAGACACATCAAGCAAAGGCCATTCCCATTCCAGGTGAGAGCCAATCTGATATGCACCTCTGGTACTGTTGATATGCAGCAAGGCTATTTTTGCCCCAATAGGGCAGGTGCTATGTTGACATGCGCATGTGATCATAAGCATCAGGTGGACAAGGTGTACATATGCACTGCTGCTGTCATTGCTGAATTGGCCTGACACCCAACAGTCTGACTTAGAACACATCCACAGGTTTTACTGTTGGTACGCTTATTGCCAAAAATGCACCTCACATAGGAAGCTCCTCAAGACAGTACATGCCTCACCCTTGGGACAGACATGCAATGACTTTGTGAATGCACAAAATCAACTAACAAATGAATAATTGAATGCATGATTGGTGGAAATGCAGGGGACATAGACGTGGTGATGGGAGGACCACCATGTCAGGGTGTCAGCGGCCACAACAGGCATGGAGCCAGAATAAACTTATTGGAGGACAGTAGGTATGGCGCCCAAACTCATCTTGAGGTGGTCCCTGCAGTCTGGTCATCACCATGTTAACCAGGTGCTGACCATGGCATCTCTGCAATGTGCAATGTTGCTCAGCCGCATGCCTGTCTTCCTAGCACAATGCATGAGATGATGTGTCAAACCAACAGCTCTGGGTAATGGACAGCAGCCAAGACAGAAATCATCTTCCATGAAACTGTGTATAACTGTTTCTTCCATTGTGACCAAACCATATTCAGCGAGAGTGCTTCTTCCTTCATCTCACGTATTGTGACAATGGCAATCGTGCTGTGTTGCAGTCTGTAACTGTCCTGGGACTGCATGCCTAGTTGCCGCCTGCCAGTGCAAGGTCTTGCATCAAGCAGCCATGCTTGTCACTACAACTCAGGCTCTGGGCTGCCGCCTTGAGAAGGAGGCTCCCGTTATGATGGCCAAAGAAGCGTACAGTTTTCTATTCTGTTCTTTCACTGCAAATCAGATGTACAGCAACACAAACAGCTTGCAGCCCAATTGCAAGTCTTCCAAGCTGTGTGCCGCACAACACTTGTGACCTCCTTCTGTGGGTGGATACAGGAACAGGCAGGTAACAGCTTTCTACAACGTAGTGGACTTCTTCAAGCCAGGCTTTGTGCTGATGGAGAATGTGGTGGACATCTTCAAGAAGGAGGATGGCACCTATGCCAAGTCTGCCATGGCCTCCCTGCTGGCTATGCGCTACCAAGTCAGAGCCGGCATCATCGTAGCCTCTGGATACGGTGTGCCTCAGATACGCAATAGGTGTGCTCTGCTCTCCTGTGTTGTTCACAAAGTTGCATAACAGACCTCCTGGCTATGCGCTACCAAGTCAGAGCTGGCATCATTGCAGCCTCTGGATATGGCGTTCCTCAGATACGCAACAGGTCGGCTCAGAGTCTGCTGTGTTCCTCCAGTTGCACAACAAACACCCTGATTTGGAGAGCAGCTTTATCCTAGCTCATCATGAGCTGGAAAGCGATTATTACTATTATTGTTGTTTTTTAATATTACTATTACTGTTACTCTTGTTGTTATTAGAGGAGCTTTTGGGGCTGTGCAGTGCATGTCATACTGTCAGCACTCTTGCAACTTATGCCACACTGTCAGAACTTCTGTGGTACAGATCACACTGTCTGCACTGCTGCAGAGCCCATCAGACTGTCAAAACTGGCCCACTGCATGTCACGCTGTCAGCACTGCTGCACATCACACCCTTCCAACACTGGCACAATGCATAAGACTCTGTCAACATTGGCACAGCAAAGTACCTTTCTGTCAACACCGGCACCGTGCAAAAGCCTCTGCCAGCACTGTTGCAGCCCTAATTGAACTGTCCACACTCATGCAGCGCACACACTGCCGACACTGGTCAACTGGATTTCACAGTGTCAACGCCTCTTTACAGCATCACACACCTTCAACAGCACTAGCACAGCGCATAGCACCTGGGCAGCCCGGTATGATACTTGGCTTCTCTCACATTGATGTAGTCCTGAGTTCTCTTTTCTTGTCACAGCGCACAGCACTTGGTCAACCATTAGCGCAACTTGCAGGGTGTTCATGTGGGGAGCTAGGTCAGGGGTGGAGCAGCTGCCCCCCTACCCTGAGCCCAGCCACCGGGGCAAGCGCAGCAACCCCAACCTACCCAAGGGCAAGCACCTGCATGTCACAGTGGACTTTCTGTCTGAGGCCCGCAGGAAAGCTGCCCTGCCAATGGTACGCCCACATTGTGCTGCAAACTGCATGAGTTGAAAATGCCAAACAGCTCACTAATGGTCATTCCTTTGTGATGTTGCTCAAAAAATCAAAATACCAAACCTGGTTTGGCACTAGGCTTAATGGTCAAAACGATGATGTGTCAGGTTGTTTGTGTTCTCTGTGCATCCTGATTGTCTCAGCTTGCATGGCATATTTATTCCATGCTTACAGCTTTGGTATACATACAGCAAGGATCACCAAGCTTCAGGCAAGGGCAGCAATAGCAAGCTTGCCATGCAACACAACGCAGGCTGTACTTTGTCAGTATTTGTTTCAGGCTGCTCTCACATTTGCGCTGATAATCGTGCTGCTGCTATTGTTGATGATAGCCCATCAATGCAGGCCAGGGGCTGTCTGGAAGCACTAGAAATCCTCCTCTTATGGGGATTTGCATATTGCAGATGACACTATGTGCACTTTCACAAGTGGCTCCCAAGAAAAATTTCTAGTTGACCTGCCAGGAAGTTGCTCAGCAGGGAAACACACATGCTTTCCTATTGTCATCAGCTTTGGCGTGCCTTTTGCAGGTGACAATGGGTGACATCTTGAGCAACTTGCCAGAAGTAGGCAACTTCACCTTTGCAGAAAGGGCTGAGTATGCGTCTGCCCCTAAGACCCCCACTCAGATGTGGCTCCAAAGGGACCCCCCTAGCTGGCAGGCCAGCCGGGAGTCAAGGGCAGATAGGGCAGAGGGCTTCATGCGAGAGGGCCATGCTGCCTTGGAGGAAAAGATCAGGAAGGGGGAGAATGAAGTGGGTGGTGCTGAGAGGGTGAGTCAAGATGCGACTCCACATACACCTGTGCTTTCAAGCCAGGATGTCTGATGAGTCACAAACAGCTCCACACCCCAGACTATAAGTTATAAAATGAAAATGAGATGAATGACTCAAGACACAGCTTTGGGACTTGAGATTGCTTTCTGTTCATCCTTTGCATGCATTGTCTGGTGATTGAAGTGTTTGCCTGGACTCTTGGCTGATATAACATATATACATATCTGATATAACTGCAATAGGATAGACAATACAACATAGATGGTAGATGTACATGACAGTATGCATGACATTCTTCTTGATGAGCAACATGCCACAGCACAATGCTTGCATGCATGCTGTACAGAGGCCTATATGCTGTGCATTCCTGCTTTTCAGCTGCCTGTGGGGACAACTGTCAAGATCAACAGCCAAGACATAGCTACCAGCATCATCTGCCAGGGGCTTTGACGTATTGCATTCCACCTGAGGCATAGTCCTGCCAACATACCCATCACAACATCGCTTTTAAACATAACACATATGTCAGGCTACACTGGTCTTACCGAGTGTCATGTGACCGTCATCATGTGCATGTGAATGTAGCAAAGCAAGGACTAATAATAATAATAATAACAACAACAAAAACAACAACAACAATAACAATAATAACAATTATAATAACAACAAAAAGGATAATAACGCTTTTCAGTTCGTGATGAGCTAGGTACATGCATCCTCATCATAACATCATTGAAAGCAGGGACTGCCAGGGATCAGTCCTGAACATGAAAGCATTGCAGATTGGGAAGATCTTTGCGTGCGCATCCAATACCCGGGGCCATGCAAGGTATGCATGGAACCGGCTGCTGAAGGACTGCAAGAGCGACAGCGAGCGTGCTGACAGGCAGGCTGAGCTGGATGCTAGCCAGAAGGCCCTGCATCATCACACTGGCTTAGAGGTGAACATTCTGCCAAAGGAACTGCAAGTGATGTAGCACACCTGCATCTGTGGCAAAGTACAAATGTACTGTTGAGCATCAACTCCTGACACTTTGCGCTGGTTACATTATACACGTTCTTACATTGTATATTGCATTTACATTTTGTACCAAATGTAAAAATGCGCGTACATTCAAGCGCGCATCAGTCAATAATGCTCTCAAGGTCAGACTAAAGGGTGCTGTGGGCTCACTGCAGGTTCTGCGGCAGTTTGAGGCTGCCAGGCATGCTGGCGGGCCAGTCAGGGATCATCGCCCACTGTGTCTCAACCTGGATGATCACATCCGGGTGTGCAGTGTGGTGAAGGGCAAGGGCAACAACTTCCGCAGCTTGCCTGGAGTTGTCACCCATGAAGACGGTCAGCTCATGTGCTCAACATGTTGTCACTGCTTTGTTGTTGTTGTTGTTGTTGTTGTTATTGCTGTTGTTGCTTTTGTTGTTGACCCTGGAGGCAAATGTTTGATGAGAGGCAGCTGCGAGGCCATTGACTGGTGCGGTAACGGTCAAAGCATGACTTCATACAGGAGCAACTCTGGCCTGCATGTATCTGAAGACATTATTACACCCATCCAGACAGAATGCAGGTGATCCCAGGTGAAGACACGCGTCACACAAGCAAATGCACAAAACAGTGTGCAAGCTTGCTGTCAATCTTACATGCAGGCCCAGGTCGGCATCAGTAAATAAGTCTGTTTTCAATCTGGCAAACAAGCCATTGTTGGTATCAGTGTATGGACATATTGTTGACTTTGCCTGCAGGGCAGTGTTGTGCCGGGCACTGGCATGCCTTCATTGACAGGGATGACTCAGGCAAGTGCTCCTGCCCAGGCAGGGGCCACTGGCAGAAGCCGAAGAAGAGCATACACAAGGCCAGCAGGGTTGACAACAACTACCCTGAGACCCAGTTCCCAGGCCTGTCACTGCCAGGTGATAATAACAATGATGGTAATATTAGTAACTTCTTAAGGGGAAAAAATTCCAAGTTCAATAGTGATGGTCGTCACTAAATAACAATGTTCATGTTGTCTGGCTTATAATGAGGTAAGTCTGTGCCAGCCTTGTGTCAGTCTTGTGTCTGTCCTGCCAGAGCAGTCTGTCCTGAGCATCCCTGTGAGGTGTGTTGAAATTACCAGGTGCTGCTGCACATGCTGCTGCTTGCATCTTGCATGCTTGTTCATCACTGCCCATGGAGAGACAAAAGTGAGTATCAGACTTTCTCCTTAAACTCTGAATGGCATTGTCTTGATGCCTGGGAGCGTGACGCATTCAGTGCTGTCTCGTAGCCTTCACATTACTAGATGCTGACAGTAGGGCTGCTCTGCAAAGCCCTATGTGCATGGCAGTACAATGACTGCTGCTGTTGTCAGTGCAGAAGCAATGCACATGCAAATCAACTTTTCGGCATCATAGACAATACTTCTGCCGGGTGCCAAAACCCAAGCAGCAGCCCTGTCAGACTTTGTCTTCCCCCCCCTTCTGCTTCCGTTCCTCTTGTTTCTCTGTCGCCATCACAAGGTTGCTCTTTTCCCATCAAAAAGACATGGTTGTCACTATATCAGGTCAAGAAGGGCAGCGTTGCCGAGCAAAAAGAACCCACTGCTTAAGCAGCTGGCAGATTGGCTGCATTCTGCCAAATCATTAGTGTAGCTTGTGTTTCACCCAGTGCTGTGTGCTGTGTGTAGGGTGTGATGCCTACACAGTGTGGATGCCTTCTGGTGGCTTGCTGTGCCCCAGGTGGTGCATCACCTTCAAGGATGGCAAGAGCACAGGCAGGACCGGCTGCTTTGGCGTGGTGTGGTATGATGAGGTCCAGCCCACGGTCAGTCTGCCTCTTCATCACTGCCTCTCTTGTGTAGTGCCTCTTCATCACTGCCTCTTCATCACTGCCTCTTCATCCCTGCCTCTCTTGTGTGGTGCCCCTGGGCTATGCTGCTTTGGCTGCACTGCATGCAGGCTTGGTGTCATGGACCTGCAGCTGGCAAACAGATGGACACATTACACTGGCATGATACTGATCAGTGTCTTCCATGTCCTGTTGGTGTGTGTTGCTATGCAGTAATGAGTGGCTGATCGTTCTGCTGACAAGGCAGACATCTTGACTAGTGCTTGAAATTGCAGTTGCGCTCGCTCACACACCCCCAATGTCAATTCAAATGGATTATCAACACATGCAGCAACCCCAAAAGTAGGGGCGGAGGACTCTTTTTGGACATCTGAAAATCTTACCTGCAAAACTGAAAGTGCCAGACCCGATATGCAGGTCCACAAAACCCTCAAATCTATCGTGACAAGAATGCAATGCTTGCAATTGCCAAAGTCAGGACGCTTGTGCAGGTAGTTGGGAGGGCTGAGCCACACAACCTGGCCCTGATCCACCCCGAGCAGAACAGGGTCCTCACCATCAGGGAGAATGCCCGCACTCAGGTATGGGTCACATTGCATACCTAGGGTTCAGACTTAGGGTCAACTGGCTTGTCCTCATCCCTCTTTTGGGCCCAACCCATGTTGTGATCACATATTATCAACGAGACCAGTCACATGTTAGTCATTGCATTGACAAACCCCTGGAATTGGCTTGACTGGCGCAAACTTGTACTCTGACACACTTCTTCAGCCAAAGTGAATGCAAAACATGGCTCAAGTAACACTACATTCATATGCTAAATGCTGATGGTCATGTCAAAATTTCTGCATGCTGTGAGCATTCAGCAGTCCATACTCTGCTTGTCAGCATCAGGCATTTGGCATGCATTGCTTCAGGACTTGATGTGTTTTCTGTGCACAGGGCTTTCCTGACTACTTTGCCCTGGTGGGTGTGGCTAACATGAGCAAGAGCTGGGTCAGGAACGATAGCCTTGAGGACAGGTACGTTCGCCATGCCATGGTTTTCCCCAAGACTAGTCTAAGTCACAAATTCTGAGATGTCATGGCCATCTCTCGCAAGCCCTGAATGATTGGACCCTTACCAGGGAGTGCAGTATATGGTAGCTTCTGCTTTGGGACGCTGGGGCGCTGCCTGTCAGTTGTTGCCAAGAGCCAGAGCGTTTGTGTCCTAGAACATATGTGTGAATTGCGCTGCAGACACCAGCAGTTGGGGAATGCAGCATGTCTTCTGATGGCTTCTACCTTGGGATCATGCCTACCAGCTGTTGCTCAAAGCTACAGCACTTATTGGTAGTGCAGGTATCAGCAGATGGGGAATGCAGTGTGTCTCATGGTCTCTTCTGCCTTGGGACCATGCCTATCAGCTGTTGCTCAAAGCTACAGCACTTAGTAGCCTGAAACACACATTTGTGGATGGTGTTGCAGGTACCAGCAGATGAGGAGTGCAGCATATCTAATGGTGGCTTCTGCCTTGGGACCGTGCCTGTCAGTTCTTGCTCAAAGCTAAAGCAATTTGTGGATGGTGGTGCAGGTACCAGCAGATGGGAAACGCAGTGTGTCCCATGGTCGCTTCTGCCTTGTCAGTTTCTTAAAGCTGCAGCATTTGTAGCCTGGTATACATTTATGATTGGTGGTGCAGGTACCAGCAGATGGGGAATGCAGTGTGTCCCATGGTGGCTTCTGCCTTGGGACCATGCCTGTCAGTTGTTGCTCACAGCCACAGCAAACTGTAGTCCATTTCATTTCATTTTGTACCTTACAGTCTGGGATGTGGAGCCAGTTGTGACTCATCAGACATCCTGGCTTGCATGCAGTCTAGAACACATGTATGTTTGGTGGTGCAGGTACCAGCAGATGGGGAATGCAGTGTGTCCCATGGTGGCTTCTGCCTTGGGGAGGTGCCTAGCTCTGGCAGCCCTAGGGGAAGGGCCCGCCTCTGTAGATGAGGCAGTTGTGGCAGTGCCAGACCTGGAGTACCTTAGGGTAAGTGGCAGGCTGCAATCACATCAGACATGCACTTATGACTACTTTTTCGGGCTCTGTTGACCCTTTCCCAAAACACGAAGTAGAACCAATTCAACACCCCTCCCCAGAAATGAAGCAGAAACACTTCCACACCCTGATGATCCACAGACAAAACAAGTCAAGCAGCAGACTTGTGTTCAGGCATGACTGCCCACAGGCATGTGTGCTGACAGCACTCGTCCCAACATCACCTGGCCAGAAAACTTTAGGGAGGCAGAATGCCCCGTCTCTTCTTTAGTGTCTGGACCAAGCAGCCTTAACAGTGACATGCCAGTGTGTCTGTGACAAACAAACGTGATGGGCATGCACTTGACCCTCCCTGCAATGCTGATTTTCCTGTACAAAGTAAATGTGGGGATCATGTACCACAGCGGTAAGCTAGCCATGTTGCAGTACTTATCAGCTAACAAGCTGCTGCTTTTGCACATGATAGGATTGCACTGACTTCATGGCAGGCAATCGCAGCTCATGCTTCCCTTGTCTGGCAGAAAGGTATGACATTGCAGTCAATTTCGTTTGTTGTGTCTGCAAAGCTGCCTGTCTTTGTATGCATGGAACAGGATTCAGTTGTCTTGTGCATGCAGGTCATTGAAGGCGCTAGGAATTTGGGTTTGCGGTTCTACTGTGAGCAGCAGAAAGTAGACCCTTTAGCAGCTGTTGCTGGTGGGGGAATTGCTGATGATGAAGAAGATGAGAACGAGGAAGAAGAGGTGGAGGATGATGAGAGTGCTGGCAGCTGATTGAATGGCTGCTGGCAGCTGAATGTGACAGTGGCATCGCACTGCATTTTGGCGTTCTGCTGTACAGCAAAGGCTGTAACAAATTTGTAAAGCTGCCATCAAAATTCTGCTTACAGTAATGGCACTGCTTCAGCAGAAATTTTGGTGTGAATGCTGTGCGCAGTACGAATGGTGGTGTTGCCAGCCAGTGTTAGCAGACGAGCTTGCGCACTTGCTGCTGTGACCGTTATCGAAAAGGCTTGCCGCAAGTTGCAAGGCTTTGGCTGAAACAAAGGACAGCGAAGATGTGTGTCATTCAGACCCAAGTTGAACTCTGAGCAGCGATATTGCATTGCAAATCGAGCGTGTATGTAGCTTAGTGTACACCTTGCGGTTGGACAATCTGAGCCACTCTTGAGTCGCATGAAACTCCTGATGTCGTCCTTATCGATCATACATGGACACGATGGACGATGATGTTGGTAAACCGATTACTGCAGGATTCGATAGCACGCTTCATGTCATGTCTCATTGAGCTGACCTGTAACAGTGCTGCAGTGTGGTGTGTCAAAAGCACAAAGCTCTTAGGCTTGTGGTGCTGAAAGCTAAATCATTTTGTTTCAAGCACGTTCATTAGTCTACAGGAAAAGTTTCAAGCACACAATGTCGGCGGCATTAGTCCTACAGCACGTCACCTTCCTTCCATGCAAAGCAAGCAGGCAAAGTCATCTCAAAATCGATCAAGCTAGTGCTGCAAACTGATGGTCATCCGCGTTGCCACGCCTACACAGTTTTGGTAACATGGCAAGCTAGCTGCGAGGATGAAGCTCACTGCTTCCCCTCCTAACTGCATAACCACTGGACTGGCCTCTAGCCAGTCTGCTGCGAGTTGTTCCTAAGTCAGAGTTGCGTGCCCTTGGACTTGCCTTTGCTAAGGGACTGCTACCATCTGGACTGGGTGATGTAAACCTGCAAGCATACAAAAGCAGATGTGCTTCTGTTCAGCATTCATATCTGAGGAGAAAGATAGGAGACACAACACATATACACAGAGAGGTACCCATCAGCAATGAAAGCAGCAATCAGCTGGCTGGGCATTGTATCTGGCTCAGTGCAACAGCTGCATGGGGCATGGTGACAGACTGCAAAATGATACATATATACTAACTGTCACATGGTATGTGGGAGATTATGCAATTGTACGTTTGCTTGGCCAGATGGGGCAGCACTGCTGATCAACTATGGGCAAGAATGCTGAGCACGACTTGAGTACATTGAGACCTACTCCTGCATGTGTGAGGTGAAGGGGGTTGTACCTGTGAGGTGCAGCAGGTCCAAAGCCTCCCCTAGATCCTGTTCTTGGGGACCAGGCATCAATCCTGGGGCTGCCAGCAATCCCCGGCTCATGAAAAGCCGAGTCTGGCACCTTGAGGGGTTTCACTGAGAAGCTACTTCGGCTGCCTCGGCTAACTGCATGCACTTCACAAAAGAGCTGAATGATCGACATTAGGGTTTTTGATAATGGGCTATTCTGTGTGTGTTGCACAGCTGACACACAGACAACCAGACATGCCGCAGAAACACATGTTTGTAAACCTTATGTTCTAGGCAAAAGCTAATAATGGTTGATGGTATGAGTGCATCCATATGTTGGTGAAAAGTTGTGGTGAATGTTGTTGTTGGACTGCTGAGCACACTTACACCTACCAAAAAGAGATCATGGCCGCTTGTTACACTTTTTGCATCACATGCTTGGCAGCTGCTCCATGAAACAAAATTGCATTTTTGTAGGTTTTCTTTCAAAAAACCTTGAAGAAAAAAGAAAAGGGAAGCAGTGTTACCTGTACTGGTGGCAGACATCTCTGATGTCACAGAATGGTCATCCACTCCCCCACCCCCAGTGCTGGAGGGGTGCCATGCCAGCACCCTAGCTGACCCCTGCGGCGACTCAGCTGAGATGATCCTGCCTGACTCCTCGTCAAGCGAGATGATCCTTAGCTGTGGTGGGACAGACCCTTGGGACTCAGACTCCTGACTGGACGACGAAGAAGACCGGAAGGATGACTCATTGCCCATCATCGAGCTTGGCGCTGACAAGCCAACATTACTTGAGGCATCCACGCTGACATTAGTCATGCTGCCGCGCGCATGTGACTTAGACTCAGCGAATGATGCAGCTGCCTCGAATGACACACTCACACCTGCTTCACTGCCGTGCCAATTGGCTTTGCTGCTATTCCTGCCTGTGCTTCGGCTGGCAGTCGTGTGAGAAGGGACTGGCGTGCTGTGGCGACCAGAGCGTGAGAATGCGGTAGTTGAGTTGAAGGCCATGCTAGAGGTGGTCTTGCCCATGGTGTGCTGGCTTTCCAGCATGGAGTGGCGAGCAGCATAGCCCATGGAATCTGCACGGGAGACATGTGACAGGCGGGAGCCATGACCCGGGGGGGCGAAGGCCCTCTGACCCAGGTGGGCGGTGGGGGTGATAGGCAAGCTGAACATGTGGTCTCCAGCTCCCAATCTGCCCCAGGAGATGTTGCCTGCACCACATTTGATGAACAAATATCATCTTTGTTGACACTACACTTATAGACACCAATAACAATTTTCGAAAAAGAACAACCATCAATTTTTAAACAGTTACTAGTCATTTTGGGAAAGGATCAATACAGGTCAGCTTGATGCGTGATGCTGGCATTGCAACACATAATACTGCTCTGGAGGGTCACGGCATCAGGCAAGATTTACTTGTACGCCAGGTGCAGACAAACTGCTTGCAATATACAGATTAGATTCCAGACCCAAAAGGCTTTCATTGTAACGTCAGCAAAGCTATGCACATACACACACAATCAATGAAGAGCACTGCAAACACGACAACATCAATGATTATACAGTGTTGCATGCATGGGATTTGCAGCACCCAACTGACAAACAAGAAGCAGCCTGCTGCTATGTTGCCATTACATAAAGGCAATACCTGAAGGGGATGGTGCCCTGTTGGTGGACCCCTGCTGCCAATGGTTCCCTACCCCGGGACTCGCTCCACCTTCACCCCCTGCTTGCCCCCCTCTCAGCGGCGACATCATAGGTGACGGCAGCGGTGAAGCAAGAGGTGTCACAAAGCTTCCATCAGACACAGAGACAGACACTGGGTGGCTAGTGAGGCCATCAAGAGGTGTTGCAGTGGGCGAGGGCAGGGCAAAGGCTGGGTTGGGCGGAGCAGCCCTAGGGCTATGACTGGCAAATATGGTTCCGGAGCTGCCGAAACCAGCAATGCTGAACTCCTGAAGGTGACTCAGCTGCGTTGCTGACACACTGCGCCTGTGCAAAGGTGAGAACCCACAGTCAGGCACAAGGGACCAACTGACAACACATGAGCAGAAAAGCGAAATGCCTCTGTTTGAATGGGCTCAGTAGGTTGATGTGCAGAAGCGTTTCAAATGAGGAGGGCCCTGAGAGCATGTGAGCTGGCTGCTGTGAGTGAGAACTAGGCTTATGGTTGCAGTGAGTGGTGCCAGAAAGTTTCAATGGGCTCGGCAGAATGATGTGCAGAAGCATTTCATAGGATAAGAGCCCTGAGAGCATGTGAGCTGGCTGTTGTTGGTAGGAACTAGGCTTATGGTGGTAGTGAGTGATGCCAGAAAGCTTTGGTGGAGCAAGATTGCTGGTGATCTAGATTGGGCACAGTCAGGCGGTGTCTCAGCAATCTCGGGGATACAATCCTGGGAATTCCGTCAGTAGCCTTCACACTTTGAATGGTATAAGAGGCAACAGGACAGTTGTGACATCTGCAATCAGCCTTAAGGTGTCCCCAGGCAGCAAGAACTACAATTACAAAGGGTGCAATCTGCCCCTGGATGTGTAGAAAGCACATCTGATGCTCAACTAAGTTCGGCAGCTCTAAGCGCTCAGTAGCAATCAAATCAAAAATGCGAGACAACTGTCAAAATCAATGCCAAAAACTGCAAAAGACAACATAGCTAAAGCAGACATGCATGACCAAACTTCGGCGACGCCAACTTCCTGCAGAGTGATCCAAATTCTTCTGTCTACCTACTACGCTTCAGCTTGATACGCTTGCATGATACTGCTATGATGTGTCCATCCAGATGTGTGTGACGCCCCGTTCGTCTGTTGGTGCGTCTGTGGCTGTGCAGCATTGACAGCTGCGGGTGCAGACGTCTTGCCGAAAGGCTCAAGCATGTTGGAAGAAGATGTGCTCGCAACGTTGGATGACGACGGTTGAAGTGACATGGACCGTTCAGAGGTCTCGGGAATTAGGTCTAATTGATGTCTAGGCATTTGATTTGCAGCCAGACTGGTCAAAGAATTGTTCTGCTGGCTGCCTCTCCAACCAGCAAAGCTTGCATCCCTGTTGGAGAAAGGACTCTCAGGGTTTTGAAGACCGTTCCATGCAAGATGCGGCAGCTGCTGAGACGGCTCTGGGTCTTCACTATCTTGACTATACCCAGCAAGGTATGGGTTGGCAGCTGGGGCTTGACTGTCTGCTTGGGTTAACATCTGGGGTGGGACCCACTCTTGGAAACTGGGGGGCTGGCCTGGGGTGAGACTGGAGGCTGGACCCTGGTAGGTTTGAAGGGGTGGAACCCTATTGGGACTTGAGGTAGGGCTGGGAGCGAATTTGCTAGGGTTTAGCCTTGAGGGCATGGAGGGTATGCCTTCCAAGTGCTCACTGGAATGGCTCACAGTCCATAACCTAGCAGGAAATTGGAAGTTGAAGAGGAGAAGGACTAGGTGAGTTGTGAAGATGCCAAGCATGCTTTAACATGCCCTTCTGATGTAGATCCTATGGGAATCTGACGGCGAGAAAGGGTTCAGAGTCAGCAATGACACACCTAGTCGAACTCACAGGACTTAGGGGTTTGTGCTTCAGGGGTTAATGAATATTGAGGGTTAAGGTGAGCATGGTATGTGGTCTGTGGGCAGCACATGAGGTGCGCCTTGGTGTACTGCTGGGCAGGATGTGGGCTCTCTGGCTACGCTTGTTGGCTTCAAATCATACATACTGAAGTCAGCTAGGCTGATTGCCATGACATTGGTCATGTACCTATGCCAACTGCCAACACAGAACTTCTGCCCCCCCTGAAACCAGTTACACTTGGGGCCAGGAAGGGGGTTAAGGATACGCATCTTTTTTGGGGGTGCAGGAACCCACCTATGATGGGGGGGCGAGAGCCCAGCGTTGGTAGCAGGCTCTGAGTCCGGGGTATGGAGACCGGTGGGTGTGCCACTATTAGAGGCAATGTTATAGCGCAGGCCCATCTCTGCCTTGTTGTTCTGCCACCACACGGAGGCCGCCGCCTTGTCGAAGTGCTGGCGGTTGAAGCGGATGCGAGCGAGGGAGTTCTGGCCGTTGCTGAGCTTGGCAAAGGTCAGGAAGACGCCCTACATGCCACAGCAACATCATCATGATAATAATAGTAATATTCATAATCATAGTAGTAATAATGATGATGATGATGTTGATGCTAATAAATTCACTTTCCAGCTCATGATGAGCTGGGTACGTGCAGGACAAGTCCTGTCTCTCCAAAGCAGTCTGCCTTGCGCATCATATGAGGTCTACCAATCCGACAGTAGCAACAACATGCTGAAGCATGATAGACCATGACACTGCGTTGGTGTCCCACACCACTGAACTTGCTGCATTGTCTGAGTGCTGGCTGTCCAATGGATGTGATTGAGCAACTTGAGCCCAGAACAACAATATGAAATAACACGTTGCACACCTAGCAGCATTGATACGATTGTATGGACAGCATCAGCCCAGCACTGACTGACACCAAGGTGAACTGTTGTATGGTCAAACTCATGGTGTATGTTGCATAGACTTCTGATACGTTTGTCACATATGACAATGAAATAATCATACATTATTATAGATGCCCTCTTGGGAATACCTGGTACGCGTGTGACTCAGTACAGTGCCTTGTGCCTTACTTGAAGATGACTGATGGTGCTGTGCTATGCCTTGTGTGGTAAGAAGGTTGTGATAATAGACAACAGCACTGTATTGGTGACAGACGCACACACTGAGGTACCTGATCTACTTCTTCAGTCCATTCAGGTCCAGAGTCCCCTGCTGTAGCAGTGCCTTGACCAGATGAGGCTGTGCGTCTGTGACCTTTACCCCTCGCCGCACCCCCCTCATTGGACAGGGGCCCTTGGCGGGGTCCAGCCTGAGAGCCACCGCTGCTTTGCCTGCTGCCCATCTGCAGTGACACATTGGTCATGTCACGCATGTGTCTATTTCAAAGCACTCGACAGTGCAACATGCCCAAGAGTTGGCGTCCAGCAAAGTTATAGCGGCATGAACTGTGTGTTAGCTGAAGCACATTGAGAAAGCGAGGCGAAGACTGGCAAGCAGGAATGCCTTTCCATAAGGACGCAGATGAAGCACACATGCAAGTATGCCATGGGCTCCAGAGGCACACACAAGTTGCTTAGATCATGCAAGCTGTGTTGATCACAACTTTGAGGGCATTGAGTCTCTGGAAGCCGTTTCAGAGTGTGATCAGTGCTGTTTTAAAGGTTCTTAGACGGCCTGTCTGCTGCCTTGACGCACCAGTTGTCGCCTGCATCGCCTATTCTGCCTAGACTAGGGATTTGTTTCAATGTCTTCATCAATATACTGTTACAGAGTCAAGTAAGATCTCGTGGTTTCCTCCCCTCTTTTTGGTATCTGTTGTACATGGCACCACATCAGTAAGAAGAATGCCGAGGGAAAAACTGTTGATAACTACACTATTGTGTTATACTATATTGTTATATTGTTATGCGACTATATTTACTATCACAATGCATGCAACGGCTGCTCTCCACATGTGAAGCAAGTTACGGTGCATGGGCTGCAGAAGTGTGCAGACCTGCGTGAGGCTCTTGTCCAAATCAGAGGAGCTCTGCTGTGACATGCCCCCCCTGTCAGACCCCCTGAAGGGGCTCCCATTGTTGGACCCCTCATTCTTCGTCACACTGCCCCGCCTCTCTGCCACCAGCTTGTTCTGCACACACTCACGCTGCTGTTTTTGGCTGAAGTACTCCATTTTTCTTTTGTTGCTTTCTGTGTATAGACCAAAAGCTTTGTCTGTACACTTGAGTCATACTCGTACATAAATGCTGAGCAGTGTCGGTAGATGCATTGTATGCAGGACACGGATACCAAGCATACTCCTGGCGGAAATTCTCCTTAGGGCTTCTTGCACTAGATCCTCTGCAGAGCCTCAGAAGGAAAGTTGGCACAAATCCCCACAAACTGGTGCCACGATCTCTCTCTTGACTGGTCATAAAGCAGAGTCACATGGGTGCACACCTGGCGTTTGTCAAAGTCAGCGAGACGCCGCTCCAGGTCAGCCCTCTCCTGCCTGAGCTGCCTCCTCTCCCGGTCCAGCTCAGCCTTGTCAGACTCTGAGGCCATGCCGCTGCCTCGCCGAGTGAAGGCCTTTGAGTCAGGAGAGCCCCTCAGCTCTGAGGCCCTGCAGGCGAATTGGTGCAGGGCCTTTCATCTTAGTTCAACATACTGGTCGCACATTGGATCAGCCCAAGCAAAGAGCAGGGGACCCAAGCAGGAAGCACCACAGGCAGGGCAGGGCTGGGCAGAACAGGGCAGAACAGGGCAGAACAGGGCAGAACAGGGGAGCGATCAAGCAAACAGGCAGAAGGAGGTGGCCATACAAGCTCTTGCTATGACCTACCTATCAGTATAGCCTCGCAGCTCAGCCGCCTGCTCCCGGCTCATAGTCTCACGTCTCTCACCCATCTCAGCATAGCTGAGCTGCCCAAAGCTAGGTCGGCGGCCCTCGCTTGACCTCAGGTCTTGGGTCCTGGACATAGCGCTGCCGCGTCTGTCAGAAGGCAATCTGGGCTCGCTTGCAACATCTCTGCCACTGGGGGAGGAAGGGGCTTGCCTGTCCTCTGGTGATAGGGGATAACGTGACTGTTGCCTTGACGGGCCTGCACAACAGGAGCATTGGCAGATTAATAATGATAATAACAACAACAGTAACAACAAAAGTAACAATAGTAACAATAATAAGATTAATAAATAATTATAGTAGAATAATAATAATAAGAATAATAATACTAAATTCGCTTTCCACCTCATGATTGGCAGGTTGCTGTGATGCATGTGCATATGTGAGGTGCCATGCAAATGCTGCTGGTGAATTGAACTCCGCTGGCCAGAGCACTACAGACCTGCACCTTGTTCTTCCATGACAGGACCTTGCATGACTCATGTATCATGACTCATGATCAGTTCAGGCCAGCATCTCTGACAAGTCATAACTAATGACTCAAGGTCTGACGCAGCATAGGGCATGGCAACAGACATTTATGACATGGTCCCGCACATGCTTCCATGCATGGGTTCACATATGACTCCACACATGATTGCATACATGACGCCATGCATGGTTCCACATATGGTCCCATACATGTTGCCAAACATAATCCCATACATGCTTCCACACATGATTCCATACATGGTTCCAAACATGACACCATACATAGCTTCACTCCATACACGGTTTCATGCGATGAACAAAACTGACCAGGCAGGGATGCTCAGCATCTGGTATGGAGCCAGACATGAGCAACATCTTCATACATGGGTCCACAAAAAGAGGGGGGAAAAAAGGTCATTCCGTAGTCAGGTTGATTGACACTGCTGAGACATGCTCAAGGCTGGTGATGTGGTGCTAACTAGTGGGAGCAAAGACAGAATGCAATGTGCAGGGACGTACAGCATATGATGTGGAGCCAGGCATGAACATCTACACACATGGGTCCACGCACAGAGCAAATGAAAAGTGCAATATGCACAAGCGCCCACCTGGGCCCACAGGGGAGATATCATAAACTGGGCGGGGGGTGGGGGAGGCAATCTGGTGATGTCCCATCTCACGCTGAAGTAAGCTTTCCAGTTTCTCAACTTTGCTTTGCAGGCCTGACACCTGGGACTGCCAGTGCCGCTCCCTTGCATCGGCCTCAGCCTGCATGCATGCAAGATATCTTATGAGAAACTTGTTTTTCCAGGCACATGTTTGTGGTATTGTTGTGTTTAGTAATTGTGTTAGTGTTACAGGAAAATGAGAAAATTTGTATGGTGAAATAATGCAATCCATCACTCAGTGGCAAGCAGCAGTGTTTACTGTGCAGGCCTGAGACCTGAGGCTTGCACTGCCTCTCCCTCTGTAGCAGCTCCAGCCTGCATCAATGAGCAATGTGCAGAGTGACCTGTGCGCAAATTGAAGCAGAACAAAGTTGCATTGCTGTAGGTTTGTTACACGTTTACGCGACAATTTCTGGTTTCAGGTTGTTATTCATGATATAAGCATCAGCTACCACTCTTCATGTACTCAAACAGCTCATACACTCTGAGCAGGGGCTGTATGCCCTATGTCCTATGGAGCTGAGTACAAGTTGAGTGCCTCAAGCTATCAGCAACATGTCTTCTTGTTTTCACCACAATGCAAACAACCATTCACACCGGCACATAGACACCAAGATGCCAGCAATGAGTAGCAAGACATGTTGAGGTGGATGTCCAACTCACCACCAGGTCTTCAATGAGGACCGAGTCTTCACCGTACATGTCTGGTGCGCTAACAATGCTGCCCATCTCACTTTCTGCTTGAGAGGCACGGCTCCTTTCGGGCGCCCCTCCACCCACATCACTGGAGGCCTTCCCCCCATCCTTGCTGCCTATTGTTTCTGAGCTGTTGGCAGCTTGCAGCCGCAGGCGCTGAGGCGCCTTTGAGTCTGCATACCTTTTGCCTGTACATATAACAAAGCACTTTTGAGTCTGCATACCTTTTGCCTGTACGTGTAACAATGCCTGCTTAGATGCTTGCAGCTGCAACCAATAATAATAATAACAATAATAATAATAATAATAATGATGATAATAACAACAACAACAACAGCAAACAAAAACAATAAATAATAATGGAAAAAATTGTGATAATACTAGCGCTTTTCAGCTCATGATGAGCTATGTACGTGCGGGACAAGTCTTGTCTCTCCAGAGCAGGTTGAGAGAGCTGCAACTGCATTCTTCTGATTGGGAACCTGAAGCTGTCAAAGTATGTTTGCAAGGCACTGTTGCTAAGCATGATCCCATAGGACTGATGATGCAAAGAGGTGCCTCACGAATGCAGTGCAGAAGACATGCAGGCACACAGACTACTCCGGTGTGACACACATGAGATTCCGCATCAAGGCACACAAACCCTGCATGCCTGCTGAACAACAGCTTCTTGTTGTGCAGATCAGAAAACATGGCATCCTCCACAGCAGCTGTGAGCATACAAGATACAAATAAAGCATTGGTGTACAAAGTGGGACGCAGATGGAACGGGTGCGTGGTTGCCAAAATTACCCCTTTCAGCACACAAAAGAGTCATGTTGCTTGTGGCAAATCCCATTTTGGTAGTGTGAATGCCTGCGGACTGAGAGATCAGGCATTTGTACAGGTGAACATTGAAAAGGTGACGGCAGTTTGACTTGCCTACCTGACTGATGCAAGAGCAAAGGCTGGCACAAGTTCAAGTCAGTCAATCAATCAATCAAGTCAGTCTGGCTTATCTACATGGCTCATGCAAGAGCAAAGGCTGGCAAGGGCTCAAGTCAATCAATCAATCAAGTCGGGCTTACTTCCTGCAGAAACTCTGATGCCAGGGCCAAACTCGCCCCTGTGGTCTGCAGACCGCCTGACAAGGCCATCCTTCTTGGACCTGCGCACCGCAGCCGCAGCCCGCACCAGACCCATCATGCTGCCTGTGCTGGTGGATTTGGGGGCATTCCTGCCATTGCGGCTGGAGCTAACGTGCTCATCTCCAGCTGCCTTGCGAGGCGTCACCGCCAGATCTGCAAGCCAAATCACTTGTGATACCTGGGCTTCTCATTAAATTGACGCAGAAATGTGTAGTTGTTTCTTTTCTTTGTGATACATGCCTCTGACATCAAACCCCAGAACGTTGCCTGTGTTGCTGGGCACTGCGTAAGCAAAGCAAGGTACACATGACCAAAAGGAACAGCTTGCATTGCAAACTGCGATAGGATGCCATATCCAACAAGTGCCATGCCTATAAACCCTTCTCATAAAACCCTAAACCCTAAACCCAGGCAGTAAGCGTACCATTGGAGCCATGAGCCATAAGAGACATGCTGCCGTCTGACACCCTATCCAGGGGGGTGATACCCCCACTGCCAGCCGTGTTGGGCCCACTGCTGTGCTGGCGGGAATCCGGCACGTCCACTGTGACTGGCTTGCTAAACAGCTGCATCACCTTCTGCTTGTAGCCGCGCTGCTTCTCGGCCTGCTCCTGCTGCATGGAGTCATGGGCACACACTGCCAGAGTATGGTAGCCCCCACAAGCCACCTGAAGGGTCACACACACATCACTCACCAAAGTTTTTCCGGAACAAATGTATTGGCAAGCACCTATCAGCAAGCAAGTATCAGCAAGCAAACGTATGCTCGTTTTGGCCTCGCCTCCTTTGCATTGATAGGAAACGTTTGACTGCGGCCCTTCCAATACACTCATTGTTTACGCTTGAAACAAGCTGAGCCTGTGGTATCAGATCAGGTGGAATTGGATTCATGTTGAATGTCCTGGCATCAAGGTCATTGTGGGAGCAGACAGAACAGTAGCTCCAGCAGAGAAGGAGCCGCATCTTTGCGGGGCAGTTGCGCAACTAGACGCAAAAGCAAACAGCGCCATGCACGCGTGAAAGAGCTGCAGGTTTTGAGTAAGGGGACTAGAATGACCAGATGCTGAAACAAACAGCACTACTTGGCACCTATGTTGTCTCTTGCAGCCTAAAAAGGCCACATGGATTAGCCTTTGCAGCAACAGGTGCAATTACAGGGCAAGATTTGCCTGACAGGATACTGCTCAAGCACATTGCCTGATGGGATACTGCTTGAGCAATTTGCCTGATAGGTTACCGCTTGAGCACTTGGCGCTGTCACAGTACTAGTGCTGCAAGCTGCTCATGACTGAGAGCCACCAAGTTTTCTCTACCAGTTTGGTGTGCAACTGTGATGTGACTGGGATTTCTCAGATTGTGAAGCTAAAACTCCTAGCTCTCAACATCTAGCAGCACCAGCTTGCAGTGTGAAAGGTCCCCATGCTTGCCTGGCTTTGGCTCATCAGTAGCGGTCTTAGCTAGTCAAAGCCAGGCAAAGATGGGAACCTTCCATACTGCAAGTTGGTGCTGCTAGATGGCAAGAGCCAGGATGATGCAGTACCTAGGCAGCACAGTATAGTACTTGGCTTCTCATCAAATTGACGCCGAAAGGTGTAGTCTGTTCTGTTCTGTTCTGTTCTGTTATTTTATTTTATTTTGTTTTATTTTATTTTATTTTATTTTATTTTATTTTATTTTATTTTATTTCATTTCATTTCATTTCATTTCATTTCATTTCATTTCATTTCATTTTGTTTTGTTTTATTTTGTTTTATTTTTATTTTATTTTATAGAGGTGCAATGGGGGGTACCTGCAGGACGCGGCGGCCCTTGAGTTCGTCCACCATCTTGGGGACAGAGTTGTCCTGGTAGGTGGCCACCCCCAGCTGGCCCTCCCGGCCCCGCCCCCACATGAACAGCCCACTGAACTCGCTGCCCAGTTGGGGCAGGCCGGTCTTCTTGTCAAGGGGGCTGGCTTGGGCTGCCACATGTTGCATGCCCACTGAGATGCGCTCCACAGCAAACCCCAGCAGAGCACCACCAACCTGCACCAGTCATGCCACTAATAGGTCTCTTTTTAACTAACTGGAGTTGATTATAATGCCTGAAAACAGTGCTGTTTGACCATGGTTTGCACTGCAAGGCGTGCTTTTGTGGATCCTAATCCCAGTTCCTAGCATGCTGCACGCTTGCTGATGCTTGTTAGCAGTACTGGCGCCTGGCAGGAATCCCACTGCAAAAGGCTGTCAGGAATGACCTGAAGTCCACCACCACATGACTCCCACTGCAAATGGCTGTCAGGAATGACATGAAGTCCATCACCACATGAGTCCCACTGCAAGTGGCTGTCAGGAATGACATGAAGTCCAACACCACATGAATCTCACTGCAAGTGGCTGTCAGGAGATTGCAAGCAGATCTGGTGAGAAGACGAACCAGTTCAGGCTCCTTGCAGCCTTCCCATTTGACGCGGCCTGATGCGCCTGTCTCACCCATCTGGAAACACTGACCATCAGACGTGAGGACCACTGTCAGATTGAGGCCTGTCTCTACCTGCTGTATGGCCCCCTCTCGCCAAGGCCCAAACACCCTGCATGTGAAAACAGTCTCTGAGCGCAGTTGATTCATTCATTGGCACATTGGTCGGTTTGCTACACTTGTGATTCCCCTGTCTCCACCTGCTGTACGGCCCCCTCTCGCCAAGGTCCAAACACCCTGCATGTGAAATCAGTCTCTGAGCGCATGAGAGCAGTTGATTCATTCACTGGCACATTGAACAGTTTCATCAGATCATAGCCAGATCTGCAGCATGGCTGAAGTATATACAAAGTTGTGCAGGAAGTTGTGCAGGGTTGTGCAAGGCTGAAGCATACACGAAGTTGTGCAGGGTTGTGCACAAAGTTGTGCAGGAAGCTTATGCACCTGGTAGGGGTAAGACGGCCGTCTGCATCACCAAGACCTAGGCAGCCTTTATGACTATCCCTCTTGGTGGTCACATGGCCTGCCTTGTCCTTCTTCTGATCCACCCAGGTGAACTCGCCACCCCAGGTATACAGATCCCCCCGGGTGGCCCCAAGCAATCCCCCACCTGCCAGACACGCAGTCCGTGTGTTATGTTTCAGCTTATGCAGGCAGAATGTCTGGTGCCTACTCAAGTGGCAAGCATGCCTTGCTGCAGTAGAGGTTGTGGCTGTGATACTACACTGCTGCAATAGAAGCAATTGTGGGTGCAGTACTACACTATATGGCAGCAAGCTGTGCGTGCAAAAATGAAGGGGTGCATTTTGCTGCAGTCAACAGCTGCTCTTGCATGCACTTCTTCATTTGCTGATTCATTTGTTCATTCACGCGGTCATTCACTCGGCCGTGCATCTATCCATTCAAAAGAGCATCTTCACCCCTAGGGTCAGAAACGTACAGTGGGGCAAACATGTGCTGTTGAATGGATACATTCATGGCTGAATGATGAACTGCATGCATGAACATACAATGATAAGTTGCAGGTGACATGCTCACTTCAGATGAGCTGCTTCACTCAGTAATGAGCTGCTCCACTCAGTAGTGATTCTATGGCAGCACCGCGAGGTTTTTGGAGGTCTTTGGAGTTTGCTTCACCTTGTACATGTATCCTACTGACTTTAGCAACCGGTGCCATGTCTCAGGAGTATGGAAGCAGGCAACAAGAACAACACACACAGTGCATGTCTATCTGCACAAGCTCAGCAGCTGCCATGAACCTGAGTGGCCCTACAGTTCAAGAAGTAGACTGCAAAGGAGAATTGATGCTGGCCAACACACCTGAAGAGTCCTCAAACCTGATGGGTCCAGTGGCTGGGCCCTCAAGATAGCTCCAGACCCAGCTTGGTCCTGAGACTACTGTGGCCGGGCTACAGTTCAAGCAGGAAACATGAAAGGAGAATTGACACCGGCCAACACACCTGACGAGTCCTCAAAACTGATGGAGCCAGTGGCTGGGCCCTCGAGATAGCTCACAGATCCAGCTTGGTCTTGAGATTGCTGTGGCCGAGCTATGCAGGCTGTATGCCACACGCCACAGGAGACATGCAGCACTGACTGGTCTGCTAGAGAGGAGACTTGGCGTGGCTCTGTGCAGTTGTCTGAGCTGGCATGGCCCAGCTTGCCGCACAGACCATCACCCCAGGAGAAGAGGCGGCCGCCGGAGGAGACTGCACAGGTGTGGTAAGGCCCGCAAGACACCTGCAGGGCCACAAAGTCAACAAACGATTAAGTGTACTATTCCTCAATGAAGAATACTATTCTGCAATGAAGAATAGTCAGAAACCATCCACAACAATTATAGTCATCAGGAACTTTATAACACTGCAAAACAAAAGAAGCGCAATGATTGTTGTTGTGAAACCCTTCATGCGTGACTCCAGTTGTTCACTCATTGGTGCATTCAGGCAGTCCTTTATTGTTTTGCTGAACAATTTGCTGCTTCACTCATTCCTATATGTGTGTTTGTTTGCTTGTGTGTTTGTTCTTTTGTTCGTGCATTCATGCATCCATTGATTCCATCATGCATGCATCAATCAAACATGCGTTTTGCACTAGGACCAGGCGCCTATAATGGGCAAAAGCTAGCCTGCCATTGGACATTGCCACAAGAGAGCATGCAAATTGACATGGCTGCACACATATGGTACGACCCAAGCAAACTGGCCACTGGATAAGACTCTGCATGCAGGAGGTGAGGACCTCAACAAGTGTGTGCCACATGTGTTGTGCAAGGCTGCTCTACCACATCGCTACAGTGTACCCATAGTTCACGGGAATGGTGTGGCCTTGAAGAAAAAGGTTGGCAAAGAAAACAGGCCTGATGTGACAAACTGTCAGGCCTGTCAGGCGTTGTGTGGCCTCCGTGAAATTACAGCAGAGTGGAGCACTGGCAGAATGATGTAGCAGCTGCTGGATACCATGGCTTGCATGCATGCATATGACCTCATGGGTGCATGCATGTGAGCTCAGGGTGCAGCTCACGAGTGCACAAATGCGAGCTCACGAGTGCACGAATGTGAACTCATGACTACACGCATGTGAGCACATGGGCTGCTGAACGCATGCGAGGGTGTCTGAAGCTCAAACAAAGCTGCAGGGCAATTGTCCCACCTGAGTGATGTTGTAGTCACCGAGCCCCTTCTCAACTTGGCGGGGGATGAATTGGCGCAGGGTATTGCCATACCCTAGATTGCCACCAGCACCATCCCCCCATGTGTACAGCTCCCCATCATGTGTGATGGCTGCTGTGCACCCATCTGCATATGCACAATTGAAGTCAGTGCATTTGCTCTGTGTGTGTGTACATCTGATGTCAATACTCTCACATGTGCGTGCATATAGGATGCCACACAATAGTCACCATAACAATGTTGATAGAACAACAGCAACAACAACAACAACAGCAGCAACAGCAACAATAGCAGTAATAGAAAGGATTGTTGTCACTACACAATCCAGCAATTGCTAAGTGTGGCACAAGTCTCATTTCACCAGGCTGGCTTGTTCTGGCTGGAAGTAAAAGCAAGGCACGCAATCAGCTACTCAGAGGAGTCAGCTTGCAACTCATTTTGCCACAATGTGTACAGCCAGTGTCAACATACGTCTTCATACATATTCCCATGCAGGCAGCGTGTGTCAGACTGAGAGTGGATGTTTTCACAGATTGGTCCTTTACTGCCACCTAGGACAGCTTGTGCCACCAGAAAACAAGTATAGGAGGAGGCTGGTAGGATACAAGCAAAAGTCTTGTGTCAGCTTCTCTGGCAGCAGCACAGAAGCATCAAACTACGTCGGAGCAAGCAGTCATGATGAAGTTTGCAGAAAAATACCTACATTTCCCCTTTAAAGACAGTGATATTTGAGGACATGATGAAATTGGTGTTGGACTCAACTCAGTCAGGTAAAACAGCAAGGGGACAGTTCCAACCAAGCAGTGCCATGAACCATGTGCTTGAAACACTGGTTCTACAGAACACCTTGCTCTTTCGTATGGTCGTTAGCAGAGTCAGTGGCTTCTCAACGTGGGCACATTGCCCAGCAATGATGTGTGTCTGTATCTGTAAGCAGTAGGGTTAGAGGACGGCAGGGCAGGGCAGGGCAGGGCAGAGCAGGGCAGGGCAGGGCAAGGCAGGGCAGGGCAGTGCAGTGCAGGGCTGACCTCCGCAAGAAACACGTTTCACGCTCTTGCCCCACAGGGTGTACACCCTCTGCGGAGAGTCAGCATTCTGGTGGTTGCCCAGGCCCAGCTTACCCCCCGTGCCATGACCCCAAGTGTACATCTCCCCCCTGTGGGTCACTAGTGCAGCATGCCTCAAGCTCACAGCCACCTGTCGCGCATTCCAGTCATCAGTCAGGCAGGCATATAGTTTTATGTTTGCATTTTATACCTTACAGTCTGGCTACAGTCTGGATAATGGGAAGAGGGTTTGACATACTCCAGGTTTGGCTCAAATGCTGATAAGAATGTCTATGTGTTAGACGTTTGGATTAGAGCTGGAGCATAGGCAAGGCAGGCTTGGGCTCCTTGCAGTCTTGTGACTGATCAGGTATGCACATTGACAGGTATGCACAAGTCATCAACAGCTGCATATGCAGATCACTGGATGCATTCCGCAGCATTGGTGTCAGACACATGATCAGCTGGACAGAGCAGGGTTGGTCGCAAACACATGCTTGGTCCTTGAGTGTTTGACACTACATAAATTGCTTGCTGGTGTGCATACAGATGTGTGTTTGACACTACAGATGTATTTTTGACACTGCAGAAATATTCTTGACGCAGAACAACATCAAATCTTGAGCGCAACCAGCAGTTGCAAGGGCATTGCAAAACACCAGCACAAATCATGAGATTAAGAGGCAGTTGTGAGGGCATGTTTCAGATGTGGCTGAGCTCATACCTCACAGACATCCAGGTGTGTTGTGTTGTCTACAAGGGTGGGAACGCTGCTGTTGAGCCAGCCAGGGACAGTGGATGCTGCAGACTTGGAGCCAGAACTGTTTGGATCGGAGGAGCCCCACACGTAACAGTCTCCAGGCACATGCACAGGGGCTGGCACACCCATGGCGCCTGTACATGCAACACCCCAGAAAATGCTATCATTAACAGTGACTATGATAGTGATAATGGTAATAACAATGATGTCTGTCATAGACGTGACCCCAGATAATGCTATCATTAACAGTGACTATGATAGTAGTAATGGTAATAACAATGGTGTCTGTCATTGACGTGAGGCAACTTTGCTTGCATCAGCAGAGTCTTCATGCATTTTAGCTGCCAATAATATGCGTCAATGCTAAACAGCACGTCCCCAGGTGGCAAAGCCAATGGGCAAGTGGTGGAGTGAGCAAGCAAGCAAGTGACTGGGTGACATTACGGGCAGGTGTGTGAGAAAGCAAGCAAGTGCATGAGTGAGTGAGCAGGCGGCATGCAGGAGAGACTAAGTACATGAGTGAATGAGCAAGTGAGTGCGCGAGCAAATGAGTTGTTGAGTGCAGGCAGAGTGAGTCAGCAAGCAGGCAAGTAGTGTAGTGCACGAGCTAGAGAGGGAGCAATCAGCATGGAGATGGCCTTGGGGTTGTACCTGATGCCCTGCCCATGGCTATGCCCCCTCCCATGCCCTGTGGGTCTGACTGGAGGCTCTGTTGATAGGAGGCGCCACTGGAGTTAGCTGCCACTGAGAAAGGCCCATGGGAGGATAGGCTCTGGAAGGGCCCAGCAGGGGAGCCCATGACAGTCTGGACTGGGGAAGAGATTGGAGTGGGCAGGTGGCACACTTGCTCCATGACAGCCTGTTCAACAACACATGGCAGCTTGAGTCGGACCATGAACAGCAGGTTGTTGAGCTGTATTGGCGAGTCACCAAAGCATGTGACTTGCAACATGAGTCAGCGCATAGAACCATGGGGCGTTGCTGCTAAGACAACTGTGCTGCCATGACTACAGCATGGTATCCAACAGCTGACTACACGACAGCTATGTCTTTTAGATGTCAGGTATATAAGTGGACATGTATTGCCCTGTTGGGCTTGTATGCCACTCAGCAAAGGTGTGGGCTGCTGATGTCAGCATGCAGTTAGAAGTTTGGCTTGGCTGGCAATGCAAGTCAGACCTGAGTCATGAGGCCTCATGGCAGCTGCTTGCATGAGCAACTAGTGCAGCAGCAGCAGCAGCAGCAGCAGCAGCAGAGACTGTGCTGACCTGAATACCCCAGAACCACAAGTGAAACTCCTGTTCGTTTTTGCAGGTCAGGTCTAAGGTTCTCAGCTCGTTGTCCTTTTCCTCCTTGTATATCAAGGAGAAGGAAAGGCGAGCAAACTGTGGCATTGGATGGCGCTTGAAGATTTCTGTGGCCTGCCCTGAGACCACCTGCAGCATTGTGGCTGTGTCATTGCATTGCATGATTGCTTGCACACAACTTCACTGCATTGCATGATTGCTTGCAAACAACTTCAATGCAGGTTGTCGTAGTGATAGGGCACGACCATTGAGAACTGCAGAGCCCACATGCACATTTCGGATGTCACATGGCATAACGAAACGAATGAGGCCATGACGCCGTCTGATGGCAGTCCAAGAAGGGGCGATCAGGCAGGAAAGGCTGATTGTGTCCATTGAAGCAGAGAAACCTGCCTTGTGTTTATATTGCACATCATATATGCTTGCTTGCCGCAATGCTGTGCGCAGAGCTGACATGCCAGCTTGAGGAGGCTACATTGTACTTGCAGCACTCTGCTGTTCATCATGCACAAAGCTGACCTGCTTAACCATGGTCAGGACAACTCCACGCTGGTTGCCTTTGGCTGATCTCCACGTCAAGTGAGTGTCATTCTCAGCCAATCTGAAGTAGTGCACCTTCGGCTTGCCATGCCTACCATGCTTCATCAGATCCGTCCCCTGCACCATGAGGTACAGGTCTGATGATTTGCAGAGAGGCATGAATCATGCCTTTACATGAGTGCAGAACATAGTGGACTGATCAGTGCAAAACATAGTGCACCGATCAACTGCAGCTTGCACTTCAGGCTGAGCAGGCCGGCAGCCTGAAACAACATGGGCGTAGTCAGCAAGAAGCTGAGCTGGAGGCATACTTTGCGGAGGGCTGTCAGAAACTCCTCCAAAGGCCGTCTGTGAGCATTCATGCTGTGATGGTCTAGCGTGACACCCCTCCGCTGGGCACTGCCATTGCTGCCAGCAGATGTGACGCTGTCTGATCTTGAACGCTTGAACTCCATGGCTGATCCCCCATGATGGGATGACCCTCCCTGCAGGTAGTGCTCTGCTCAGCCACAGACATGGTACAGCACACTTTCCTTATAAAAAGCTTGTCCTAGCTAACAATTGCGCTTGTGGGCGACAAGCTGTTAGTGGAGGCAGTCCGCTGTCACACAGTGGTGAGACAACTGCTTGCAATGCAAGTAAAAGTAAAGCAGCATGAAGCATATGTCTGCAGGCTATTTCCAGCTGTGTGCGGTCCTATGATGCAGATGTCTGCTAAGTAGAGACGGCTAAACAACAAATAGCTTGCATCGACGCCTCCAGCGTTCTCTACGCTGACACTGCCACACAAAAGAACCCGGAGACGAAACCCCAGACCGATGCTAGGTTGCTCAAATTTGATTGATTCACTGGCAAAAATGTATGCCAACGGTACTGATGAGCAGCAACTCACAACTGAGACGACGTTGCCAGAAGGGATCATGTCGCCCGTCTGCTCAAGCGCCCAGTCACAGCATTATTCCCGAAACGGTTAGCGCTGTTTGCTAACGCATCCGCAGCTTTGCCTGCTGCCTACGAGCAAGCACTGTAGATCTGTGGAATCATCTTAGGCAAACATGCGCGCTTCGGTCGCTGCCTGCAAGCTGATCGGACTACTGAGCAAGGTAAGTTTACACTGAACTTTGCGTAATCAATCTTCTTCCTTGCCTGTTCGGCATCATTTGAGCTGGCATGCCATTTGTCTCATGCTGATGTTTGCCTATCAGGAGCCCATCCAAGGCTGCTTGAGGAAGCTTGGAGTTGACAATGACCACTTTGGTCTACAGGTGGCTCATTGCTGACGCGAGTAGACGATTGGCGCTAGCTAGTCTATGGAAGTCTATCAACACAAATTTCCACGTGCAACAGCGTGGGGCTTTCAGCAGGCTTTACTACGTCTTGTAAGTGACTATAAGCTTCATGTTCCCCGGATTCCGAAACATACGTCCAGATGCTACCTGTCCAGATTTTGAATGGTCAAGTCCAACCATCAGAATGAGAGCTGCAAAGTGTGCAACAATGTTGCCTGCTGCTGTCTTGCATGCAAATTTGCCAGACCGATCTGTTTAAAAGCATCACTATCAACATCTGAAACACTCAAACGCCAGCTGCGGCACCACTGAAACATTTCCTTCAGAACAGTACAGGTTAAGATGGCTCATTGAGCTGACTGCAGAGCATGCTGCTTGAGCTGATCCATGGAGACTACTTTGAGTGCTTCCTCAGAACATGACTCTAGCACAATGGGAGGCGCTTTGCCAGCATCCAAAGCTTCCTTCCATCTGCAGAATGCACAAAAGCAATGTCTCCACACGAAACTGGAGTTAACATCCCACTCCAAAGCCAAAATGCACATGTGACCCCATGATAATTATAAGGTCAGATGACCTCATGGTGGAGCTGTCGAGCACAAGTCAGCTCACGCTGTCAGACAATCCTGCAGCCTTCTGTGTATGCAACGCAGGGTCTAGCACTTGATGAAGGGTTGTGTTGCAGCTGTCTCAAGGCATGGTTCCCTTGATGCATGCAGCCAGTGCTTTGCACATGTCTGAGCATAAAACGACCACAACGACCATGCAGCCTAGACAAGCCAAGATTAAAGTCCTGCAGGTAAGTCTCTAGACAGCTTGGCACAGAAGCAGCTGACACTGACTAGAGCATACCGTGAGACACAGAGGCACCATCGCTCGCCTGCACTGACTACGCTCCTAAGGTCGTTTCCACGTGATGCACTGAACTCCAAAAATTCTGTTGTCATTTCTGAGCACACTGAGTGTACACCATGATCCTCAGGACCCACTCTGCAGTACCCGTCTCGGTAAAAGCCAGTCATTGGCTTGGTACAGCAGCACTCCAGCTTGCCCCCCAATACATTTTTCTGTGATAACAGACAGTGTTCACAGCCGGAAGTTGTGCTTATTTCGAGGGTTTCACTCTAATACGCGTTTATACCTGCTCTGCAGAGCTCATGACGGTGCGCTGACTGTCGCGCTGAGTCGCCTGAAGGGTTCTTTTGGCGGGTGCAAAGCCCTGTACACAAGTCTCTGCGTCGTTGCCGAAATCCCCGATCGCAAGCACTTGACAGATCAAACCACATCCCAGTACCAACTGCAGAGCGAGCAGACTGCACGATGCACGGTTTATCATTACTAACTTGCCTGACGACGGAACAGGGCAACAGTCCTTGGAGCCAGAAGTGCACAAGCCATGCGCAACGTTGTCCTTTGGGAATTTGTGTTTGGCCGCGATTGCAATGCATGCCATGCACCACGTCACTTGACGTCACCGATGAAGCATTCTCTCATCCGCACACGCTCTGCAAGCTAAACCCCAAGCAACCCTGCGAACTGTTTGAGAACAAATGCCTGCTGAATTTGCGTGTTTGTGCATTTTCTTAGTGGTACCGGTATGTTTGTGCATTTGCAACTCAACATGTACAGTCCCATTAGCATGGATCGCATATGGTCACCAGTTGGCAACAGTGCGGTATGTTGAGCAGCGTCATGATCATGTGGCTCAAAAGAGCGTTCATGTCACCTACATTTTGGTTTGCATACTTTACAAGCTCAGCGGGCCCACAAACCCAGATGTGCTGCTTCAAAAAATAATTTCTACTTTGAACAGCTTTGCCTGACGAAACTGTCAACCTCATTCATTGTTTGCAATGCTCAAAAAAGAATGGCACAGGGCCAAGTTTGCAGAACCTGAGAAATGAATGTGCCGAAAGCAAACTGCTGTTGTTCTCTGAATACCAATCAGGCAAAGCACAGGAAGGGTGCTCATTGTTATGCAGGCTAATGACTAGACAAGCATGCATCCTGACCGCAAAACAAAACTGAGCAGGTGGTCCAAAGTCAAGAAAACACTTATAATGCAATGTACAAAGATTTGTGATACGCCTTGCCCAGATTCCACTGGACCAGACAAAGCATCTTGCAAGCTTCCCCAGCTGGCTTTGGACGTGATGACGCACAACCACTTGGGCAACTGAGGTCTATGAATACAACTATTGCCACCATTGTACAAGGCAGGCAGCACACAGCCAGCCTTCAGACAGTACACGAGACCAGAGCATTGACTTTGGGATGCTTGATGGCCTGCTGCTGTTTCTGAGCCTGTGCAGCCCTTTTCAAAGCCCTCAGCCCGCCAGTTGCCAGCTGACTGGTTCTCCTGAACCTTGTCCCACAAGCATTGCACAATACAGGCGCAGCTGCTGGACCACGTCGCCACTGGGGAGAGTCTGCAGCACATGAACAGTGTCATTGGTTGAGGCAGACAGTGAGCAGAAGACACTAGCCACTAGTTACCATAGGGCTATGCCAGCGGCTGTGTGAGTGAGGGTGTTGAAGAAGAATCTGGAAACAAGGATGTGTGCTCGCAGCACAAGAGGCTTGCAGCCCGACAGTTTTTGCTACATCAGAGCTGCTGAGGATAATGAAGTCGTGCAAGGCTGTCGCAGTCACCGGCAGTGCCGCCTAGGTGGTCAGAACTGGACAGATATGCACAAACCCTTGTGTCACGACTTCGAGACTTCCCAAGCACAAAAAGCGATACTCTTGTGATGCTTGATACACATAACTTCCACGAAATGCAGAAAACCCTTGCGCTGGCAGCAGCACAGACCAACAAAACTAAGCATCGACCCTCAGGTTCCCTCCCAATGCTATGCAACTCGACTCACCCGACTTGCTTTGCGTACTACAACAAACACGAGAGTACCGGCAAGTGGTGCCATACCTACAACGCCACAGTTATTGCATGGTCCTCCGGGCTTGGGACGCGACACACTGTTTTGCCTGCTGGGGGTGGCACCTGCTGAGGTAGCATTGGCCTGGTGTTTGCTGCGGTTCTCGGCGGTGCTGAGAGCGCGAGCCACTTCCTCGGCCTCCTCATCTGTCGCTGGTCGGACGGCATCTCCCGTTTCACTGTCGACGAATGCCAGACAGTACAAGCTTCGTTCCGCAAATTGCTCAGAATGTTCTGAGCCACTGCTCGTGCTGGGCT